>Ga0160423_10001500_pt1 | contig 19522 bp, 13 predicted proteins | sample CRUFie14St8metaG_FD_108191 | JGI IMG/M metagenome (GOLD analysis project Ga0160423, IMG submission 108191) | Marine microbial communities from the Costa Rica Dome - CRUD Field 142mm St8 metaG | ecosystem: Environmental > Aquatic > Marine > Oceanic > Photic zone | place: Costa Rica: the Eastern... | reverse complement strand
GTTCCGCCTTCCCCCCCTGTTGTGGTCCCCGCCCCCCCTCCCCCCCCCCCCCACCCGAGGGCGCCCGGTGCCGCCGCGTGAAGGGCGGGGCTGGGGGGGGGGGGGGGGGAGGAAACTCTCGTGCTGCGCGCCCTTGGCCTTGTGCCCTCTCCGACCAGCGTTGGTCCTCCAGGGCCGGTGGTTATTTGCGAGGATCCGGCATGACATGCATATGCATGCGCAATCGCCCCAAATCCGAGCAGCGCCTCGTGGCCCAGGGAGCATCGGGGACGATGGTGGCGCATCGGAGGGCATGGCGGGGTTCATGCGGGTCCGGTCGTCCCGAAGCCATTGCGCGACCGACGGTATCCGCACCCCGATGCCGCCAGAGGAGAGCTGCGGGACGCCTACCGCCGCGGAATGCGCAGTGCGAGGAGCGGGGGAGAGGGCTTCCACAACCCGACGGGCGGGTTGACGGTGCACTGCCCACGACGGGACTCGACGTCTCCCCCGGCCCGCTCCTGCTGTCCACCACCCCGGGACTCTCGGCACCAGCCCTTCTGGCTTCGCTCGAGGGGTCGACGTCCTCGTTGCAGACCGCCCTTGCCCTGGGACTGGTCGTTACGGTGCACGAGTGCGGTCACTTCGCCGCGGCCAGACTGCAGAACATCCACGTCTCAAAGTTCTCCGTCGGGTTCGGCCCTTGCGTGCTTCGGTACCAGGGCCCGAAGGTGGAGTACTCCCTAAGGCTCTTCCCGTTCGGCGGGTTCGTGGCCTTCCCAGAGGAGAAGGGCGACTTGGATCCGGACGCCGTCAGGGAGTACCCGGAGGACGACCCGGACTTGTTGAACAACCGGCCGATCAAGGACAGGTTTCTTGTCATCAGCGCAGGGGTGGTCGCGAACATGGTGATGGCCTTTGGGATCCTGTGGGGCCAGTCCCTCAACCCGGGGCTGATGCAGCTGACCTTCCACCCGGGTGTAAAGGTTCCGGAGCTGGCGAACACCTCCCTGGCCCGGAGCTCGGGCTTGAGGGTGAACGACACTATCTTGGGGATCAATGGTGAGCAAGTCGGGGAGGGGGAGGAGGCGGTGGACAAGGTGGTCAGCACCATCAAGGCCAACCCGCGCAGGGAGATCACGCTGAACTTGAGGAGGAGCGAGTCGGTGATGAGCGTGACCGTGACGCCCGAGCAGGCGAGCGACGGGACGGGCAGGATAGGGATCCAGCTCCTCGCGAACGCAGATAAGGAGGTCGTCAAGGCGGATGGGATTCTGGACGGCGCGGGGTTGGCCTCAAGAGAAACCGTGAAGCTGACCAAGCTGGTCCTGGACGGCTTTGGGAAGCTGCTGTTCAACTTCCAGCAGAACATGGACAAGCTCTCAGGGCCGGTCGCGATCATCGCAAACGGAGCCCAATACAGTAGGAACAACCTCTACGACCTGTTACAGTTCATGGTCATCGTGAACATCAACCTCGCCGTGATCAACACGATCCCGCTCCCGGGGCTGGATGGCGGCTACCTTGCCCTTCTCTTCGCAGAGACCCTGAGGGGAGGCAAGAGGCTGCCGGACAACGTGGAGAGCGTGATCAACCAATCCGGTTTCCTCCTGCTTTTCACCCTCGGCATCGTGCTGCTGGTGAAGGACTCGTTGAAGCTGCTGAATTAAAGCACCTTAATTGAAAAGTTGCTCTTGTTTTCTCTCGCTGTGCTGCGCCTGACGACCCGACTCAGGCCTCCGCAGGCGCCATCTCAGCCTCAGCGGGGGGAGCGGCGTCCTCCTTGGCTGGCGCGGTCTCCGCGTCGTCCGGCCTGCTAGCAAAGTAGTTGTCCAGGTCGTCGTCCATCTTCTTCTCCAGCTCCGGGTTGTCCGCCTTGTCGCCCCCTTCCGCCCTCGGCGCAGGCCTGTCACTCTTTGGCGGGAGCCTGTCCTCCGCGTCCTTGGGCCTCTTGACGTACCCGTCAGGTCCCGCGGGTCTGTCCTCCCTCACGGCGATCTTCCTGTCGTCAAGGACAGTGTCAAACATCATGTCGATGGCCTTCTTCGCGTCCTCTGGGCAGGTGAACTCCACGACCCCGCAGCCCTTGGACCTGTTCCTCTGTCTGTCCATGATCACGTCGGCGTAAGCGACCTCCCCGACCTCCTTGAAGTGATCCTTGAGCGCGGTCCACTTGGTTCGGTAGCTCAGGTTCCACACGTACACCCTGCAGTCCATCTTCTCCGGGTCGCGCTCGTGAATGGGATTGCGCTTAGGCGGCGAGCGGCGCCTCTCCCTCCTGTAACCTCCACGGTCACCACGGTCGCGGTCGCGGCCGTATCTGTCGCCGTACCTCTCCCTGCGTTCGTACCTGTCCCTCCCGTACCCCCTGTCCCTGTCGCCGTAGCGGTCGCGGTCGTCGTAGCGGTCACGGCCATAACGGTCGCGGTCGTCGTACCTGTCGCACCGAGTCCCGAACGAGGAGGTGTAGATCAGTATCTTTGCCCTTGCCGTGGCTTGCGAAGCGTCGGGCTCGCCCGGAAGAGTTATTTACCTGTCCCTGTCGTCATACGACCTCCTTGGAGGAGACCTGTCGTAGCGGTCGTACGACCTCTCCCTGTCCCTCCTCTCGTAATCGTCCCTTCCGTAGTCCGACATGATGGCTTGGGGCTCGCGAGCCTTCTGGGCTCCGCGCGGGTTTCTGGGCTCCCCTTTCCCCTTCCCGCCGCAAAAAAACGGACTTTTCCGACTACGGAAATTCTCCCGCGAATTCGCTTATTTTTGAATCAGGCAGAGGGCGGGCTCCAAGTAAGGTGTACGGAAGAGCTGAGTGGTTGCTACTGCCGCGCGCGCGCCCCAGCCTCCCCCAAAGGCGTGACCTTTGGCCAAATTGAGAGAGAGTGAGAGAGCCACGGGCACTCTCAACAAAGTCCCGGGCTGCGAGCGAAGTTGTGGCGCAGCCAGGAGGCCTCGGTGACCGCTGACGAGCTCTCGAGGCGCAGAGATGGAGGGTGAAAGATTCCAGGACATCCCGGCGAGCCTCGCCATGTCCACGCAGAAGCTCGGCGAGCTCGACCTCGAGCAGAACCCCGGGTCCTCCTCGAAGGCGTCGTCGAGGGACGGGGCGGAGGAGGCCGTCGCTGCCACCTCCCCCGCCGAGGTGGTCGAGGCGACGACCTCCTCGAAGCCCGCTCAGAAGAGGGCTGCCAGCGCGGAGGTCGACATCGACGCGACGGAGATCAACATGCAGCAGTACCCTCCGGAGGACCAGCTTGACCTGGAGATCGATAAGCTCGTGTACGTTGTGGAGGAGCACGCGCACACGCTGAAGAAGGCCCTCGTGAACCGGTACATGGGAATGAGGAAAAAGTGGCACGACCACGAAATCGAGCGCATCGGCGAGGAGAAGAAGGCCTTCGAGGAGGAGCTCGCGCTGAAGCAGGCCGAGCTGGACAGGGAGAAGTACGCCGTGCACGTGCACAAGCAGAATGAGGCGAAGGCGAAGCGGGTGACCACCAAGGCTATCGGGCTCATCTTCATCGCAAACCAGAGGCTCAAGAACTTCACCACCGTCGCCCACTTTTTCAAGGTGTGGCGCGAGCAGCCCAAGAAGAGGCGACTCTTCCTCAAGGCCATTGACAAGATCAAGACCAAGATCTCGACGCAGATCATGAGGAAGCACTTTCAGCTCTGGAGGAGGTGGAACAGGGAGACGGTGCGCACAAGGATCGAGGAGGTGATCCACCAGAGGTTCGAGAAGGGGTTCAACGACGAGCGAGAGGACCTGCAGAACCAGATTGCAGCGTACAAGAGCGAGCTGGAGGCGATGCAGAAGCAGCTCGGGGACGCCGTGCAGGCAAGGGAGAAGATAGAGAAGGACATGAAGCAATCCTTTATGCGAGGACTTTGCGCGATGAACATCGAAGCCATGTCGATGATGAAGAAGGGATCCTTCAACTCCCTGTCCTCGATCATCCCCACGGAGGTCGAGGAGGAGGAGTGAGCTTTGCGACAGGCAAGCAAGGCCGGTGGTGCCAGCAACGTGTCCCATGCATGCGTGGGCTTGCGCCATATTGTAATGAAGAGAACATATGAAAAAATCGAAGGGAAAGAAGTCAGAAAGGTTACGCCGTTTCGCCTGAGCTGCTCACGTCGCAGCTCAGGAAGCAGTGCAGGAACACCGCGCGACATGCATTTTTGCATCATCATCATCTCTGATCTCGATCTTCCATGTCTCCGAAATGTTTGTTTTGTTTGTTCATCGGAGCACCCGCCAGCTGCCCGCGGTCGCGTCCACTGTTTGAAACGTCTGTTTTCCAGCGCGCAGGCGGGGTGACAAGTACTCGTCGACGTGGCAGAGGTGCGCGTGGCGGGCGGTGGCCATGGGCGAAGGCGGAGACGGAACCTCCCGCGCCTCGGCGGGTGAAGCAGCCACGATGTCGGAGTCGCTCGAGCAGCAGTTCGCGGAGGGCTCCCTCGTGTGGGTGAGAAACCAAAAGAGCTCCTGCAGCTTGCCTTGGCTGAAAGCGGTGGTGGTGGCCGCCGCTGCCGAGGGGGAGGAGGTCGAGCTGGAGCTGCAGGTGCACTCCGACCTGAAGGACATTTTTGCGTTCGACGAGTCGCCGGAGGCGGGGACGCGGCTCCGCTCTTCCCCGGAGTCGTGCAGGTCGAGGACAGAGGACGACACCATCGTCGAAGATCTCGTGCTTTCCACCGTGCTGCACGAGCCCGCCGTTCTCAAGAACCTGGGTCTGCGGTACCTGTGCGACGACATCTACACCTACAGCGGGCAGATCCTGATCGCGGTGAACCCGTTTAAGCCCCTCAAGTCCCTGTACGGCCCCACCATGATGAGGCGGTATTACGACAAGTTCCTTGGGGACGCGAGCCCCCACGTGTACGCCATCGCGGAGCAGGCCTACAAGTCCATGCTGATTGACAGAGGGCCTCAGTCCATCCTGATCTCGGGGGAGTCGGGAGCGGGAAAGACGGAGACCGCCAAGCTCGTCATGCAGTACCTCGCGATGCGGCACGCAGCCCCCAGGCAGCGCGCTTCGACGAGCGAGGGGCCCGACTTGAGCGAAGCCAAGGGCGCCTCTCCCTTCACCGCGGGACTGGTGAGCTCTAACGCCAGGAGGAGGAGGAACAGCAACCCGGTGGAGCAGCAGGTCCTGCAGTCCAACCCTCTTCTCGAGGCGTTCGGGAACGCAAAAACGGTGAGGAACGCCAACTCCTCACGTTTCGGGAAGTACGTGGACCTCAAGTTCAACGATATGGGCCAGATTGAGACCGCGCACATCGAGACGTACCTGCTGGAGAGGACCAGGGTCGTGCAAGTGTCCTCCATGGAGCGCAGCTACCACATCTTCTATCAGCTCTGCAAAGGAGCCTCGCCGGAGCAGAGGGAGGAGCTGTACCTGCAGTCCCATACGGTCTCAGACTTTGCGTACCTCTCCTGCAGCGAGGTTCTTGAAATCGATGGGGTGGACGACGCGGATGACTTCTCCGTCACCCAGAGGGCCATGTCTCTGATCGGGATATCTGAGGGCGAACAGCTTGAAGCCCTGAAGATCGTGTCTGCCATCCTTCACATGGGAAATATCCTGTTCAGCGACGCGTTGGAGTCGGACAGCGCGGTCATGGACGGCTCCCTCGTCAAGGATGGGTCCGAGAAGCACCTGAAAGCCGCAGCGAGCTTGCTTGGGGTGCAGGAAGATGATCTGGAGCAGGCCCTCACCACAAGAACGATCGTCGCTCCGGACAACACGTACAGGAAGGGCCTGTCACCCTCTGATGCTGTGAAAGCGAGGGATGCCCTTTCGAAGACTCTTTACGAGAAGCTCTTCAACTGGGTGGTGGAAGCCGTGAATCGGAATATGCACTCCGACTCGGCTACAAGCCACAAGCTCTCCATTGGTATTCTTGACATTTACGGCTTTGAGTCCTTCAAGACCAACAGTTTTGAGCAGCTTTGCATCAATCTGGCGAACGAACACCTTCAGCAGCACTTCAACTTCCAGGTGCTCCGGCACGAGCAAGAGGAGTACACTAAGGAGGGCATTGACTGGAAGTTCATTGACTTCCAGGACAACCAGGAGGTGCTGGACACGATTGTGGGCACGGGCGGGAAAAACAAGCTCAGTGGGATTATGCCCATTTTGGACGAGTGCTGCAGACTTCCTAGGACAACTGCCGCCGACTTTTGCTTCTCTTTGAAGGACAAGCTTGGCAGCAACAGCTCCATGATGTTTCACAAAAAGCATCCACATTGTTTTGAGGTGCGGCACTACGCCGGGCCTGTGATGTACGATACCACGCATATGATTGAGAAGAACAAGGACTACATTGTGCTGGAGCACACGAACTTGGCAAAGTCCAGCACCTCCAACTTTCTTCAGGTTCTCTTCCTGGCAGGGTGCGAGGATGTGGGGGATAGCAAGACCAAGACCACGTTCAAGCTCAGGACAGTGTCGTCCATCTTCTCAAAGCAGCTAAAAGAACTCATGTCAGCCTTGTGCCAGACGGATCCCCACTACATTCGCTGCATCAAGCCCAATTACTCTTGCTTGAGAGGAAACTTTGTAGCAGGGTATGTCAATGAGCAGCTTGCTTACGGAGGAGTCATGGAGGCGATCCGTATTGCGCGGAGCGGCTTTCCATCAAGGAAGCATTTTTGCGACTTTGTTTACCGCTACGACATCCTGCTGGATGCAAAAACGAGAGAGATGTGCGAGGACTCAGATGACAAGCACGTCACTGAGCTCATCCTGCGAACACTAAACCTGCAGAGATGGCAGGTCGGAGAGACAAAGGTGTTCATGAAGGAGGGCGTGGTTCCCATTTTGGAGAACAAGAGGAACGCCATTCTTTACGACGCGGTCGTTTGCATCCAGTCACACTTCAGGTCCCATCTCGTCCAGAGGCAGGTTAAGGAGATGAGAGAGGCCCTCGTTATTATCCAGAGCTACTGGAGGAGAGAGCTGGCGAAAAAGATGTTCAACGATTTGAAGGTTGCGAGGGCAGCTACATTGATTCAGAGTTCGTGGCGAATGCTCCCGCACAGAAAGCGCTTCGTTGCTCACAGAAGGAACCAGAAGGCAATAATCATTCAAGCGTGCGTCAGGAGCTACTTTGCTCGAAAGGAGAGTGACGCCGCCAAGCTCGTTCTGATCAGGAAAGCAAGAAAAGCCTCCGCGATCAACATTCAGAGGTACTGGCGCAGGCACCAGGCACAGAAAGAATTCGCAAGGATCAAGGAAGAGGCTGCTTACGTGAGAAACCTTGAGGACGAGAACAGATACCTGAAGGAGCAAATAAGTCTTGCCAGGGAGTCAATTAGCAAATCCTCTGAGGAAGATGCCGCGACTTTGGAAAAGATGGAGGGCCTCAAAGCTGAGTTCGCAAAGCGCCTCGCATCTTTGGAGGGCAAGCTGCTGGATGTCACGACCCAGAGAGACAACTTGCTGACAGAGCTGCAGGAAATGAAGAGGGTCCAGGAAGAAGCGACAAGCAGCGCCAGAGAGAAGGACCAGGCCATGTTGGCGTTGCAGGATAGTGGCAAGGACCTTCAGGGCAGAATTAGCAAGCTTGAGGGAACCGTGGATAACCTGCAGAGTAGCCTGGACAATACAACAGCCGAGAACGAGCTGTTGAGGGACCAAGTCCAGACTGCACAGAATGACATGAAGGGCAGGTTAGAGGAAAGCGAGAGCACTTGTGTCAATCTGAAATCGGAAAATGAGCAGCTCAGGTCAGAAGCCAAGAAGTACCAGAAGCAGATTTTAGATCTTGAGGAGCGCTTGCAATCCGACAAAGCCACGGCAAATGGGTTCAAGGATCAGCTTGAAATGATGTCACCTGACAAGCTGGGCCTAGATGAAGTTGAAGAATCCAAGATTGTGCAGGAGGTTGTCCATCCCCTCGCCTTTGACAAGTTGTCGCCAGAGAAGCAAAAAGACTTTCTTGATCTCATAGCAATGGCCATGAAGAACCTCCAGTACATCAATGGCACTTCCGTTAGTGCTTTCTGGATATCCCTGACGCTCTGGGATTGGGCTCGGGAATGGGACGCCCCAGAATTCCAGGGAGCACTGGATACCATTCCGGGCCAGATTCTGAGCAAGTTCAGAGAGTACAATAGCGTTCATGACAGGTCCCACTGCTGGCATGTCATCAACACGGCTATCGCCTTGTCCTATCTATCGAGGCACAAACCACCCCTGAAGGACTTTGAGTGTGCCAAAACATCTGAGCTCCAGCTGGCGGTCTTCGCCACTGGCATTGGGGTAGACAACACAATTCTCTTCAGGGACTTGAGGCAAATGATGTACAATATCCTCAACCCTGCGAGGTTGGTCGACACGGCGAACAAGAGCAGCGGTCTGTCCCGGAAGCGCTTGGACATCCCAGCAACAGTCAAGGCCTTCCTCCTCGATCTTCAAGGGATTATGTCCGATATTGAGAGCGCCCATATGAGCAACGTGTTGGCGAAGACCTTTGTTTTGGAAATGCTGAACATGACGGACATGGAGATACTAAACCAGCTCCTGATGAGGAGGGAGTGTTGCAGCACGTCCTCTGCGCGGATCTTGGACTTGACCTTGAGGCACATTGAAAAGTGGGCTCTGCAGAGCTGCTCAGCTCTGAGCCTGAAGGAGGTGCGGTGGTCCTTGAGGAGGAGCATCCAGGCCTGTAACTTCCTTTTGGTCCACAAGACAGACATCGCGAGAGCGTACAAGCACGGCATCCCGCTCACCCAGCTCCTGGAAGGGAAGACCGACAAGCTGAATCTCCAACAGGTCTACAGGCTTGTGGCCTACCACCACGACGACTGGATTCTAGGAAACAGGATGAACAGCGACTCTTACGGTTTGCTACACGGACTGAAGAGAGAGATCGCAAAGAACGCTGGAAGCAATGCAGACCGGATGGCAAGCCCCACCCCGCTGAGCCCCAACCATGCTGTGACGTGGAGGACAGGAGACGATGACACAGAGGCCGAGCTTCTTATTGACGTTGTCAGCGCCTCCATCGACTTCGAAAGCGCCCTTCGGGAGGCCCTCGTGGGCGCCACGCCCAAAGATCCCTGGGATAAGTTTGAACAGTTCCCATCGTTCCTCCGAGCGAAGAAGATGTTTTGATGTTTTAAATAGTGTTTACCGCCGTTCTCTCAAAGCCTTGAGGGCGCGTTCCTCTTGCTCATCGCCTCGTGCCTCTTTTTCGAGGCGTACCGAAGCAGCTTGTGCACCTCCTCGTACACGGGGCTGGTGGCGCCAGCAACACGTCCCATCCAGGCTCTCACTTGGGGGAAAGGCCTCAGCACAGACTCAATGTCAAGCCCGTCCGCGGGAGCGTAAAGCATGTTCAGCTGCTCTATCTCGCAGCAGAACAAGAGGTCCGCGACGTTGGGACAATGGCCTCCCACGAAGGGCCATCTCTCAGCCAGTGCCGCTCCAGCTGGCCCAGCGCCTTGTGAAGCGCCACTTTGGAGGCGTCCGCGATGGCCTCGACGGGCGTCTGCCCCAGCTTTGGCGCCACCACCTTATGGAAAGTCAGTCCACCGCACCCCTTCCTGAGCGTAGAGTGGTACCAGTGAAGGGCGCTGTCCACGCGGGCTTGCCTCTCGCGGAGGTCCGCGAGCGAGCCCGTGCCGGAACATGAGGGGTACCAAGCGTCGAGCCCGAACACCTCGCACAGGTGCCGCAAAATCGCGCAGCTCTCGGGAAGGGAGAACTCCACCGGGCCCTCGGACGCGCCATTCGGCCTCTCTCCGCGCTTGACCAGGCATGGGATCTGTCCCAGGGGGTTGAGCTTCAGGTAGGCCTCTGTCCTGTGCTGCCCCTTGTGAATGAGGACGGTCTTCTCCGAGACCTTCCCGCCAATGCTTTTGCTATTGATCCGGCTCAGGATCATCAGCGCCCTGCTCGGCTGGGACATGAAGTCCACATAAAGCTCGTACATCGCGCTCGTTCTCTTCCTTCTTCCTCCCCCTCGTCAAGTCTAAGTCGCCGACCTCGCCAAGATTTTTCTCTCCAGCCAGCTCGGACAAAAGCCCCCGCGAGGCCCTCCGTTTGAAAGTCACCGAATGCGGAAGGAAGGAAAAGGCGACAGCTTTGTGACCACAGGAACCATGTCGCGCAAGGCTTTTGAGGCCGTGGCCCAGTACGAGAGCGTGTGCGAGGCCCAAAGGAGAACCGTACGTATCGATGCCACCGAAATACCCTTTCTCGGGGCCCCCGGAGGCGAGACCGACCCCTTCTTGCCGCGAACCGTCTCGCGGTGCCAACGATGGGAAAGGGAAACGCCCTCGGAGACGAAGTGCTGACACACACCGCGTTTCCTGTCTCTTCGTCGCCCGCCCTCACGCCCAAAAACAACAAAGATCGAGCAGGTTGGTCAGTGGGCTTTGGAAGAGCTTCTCCTGCTCCGCGCCGAGGCGTACAGCACACGGCGGCAGACGTGCAGGACGCAGAGCCTGTTTCGCCACTGGGCCGGGAACAGCGCGGACGCGTGCACATCCCACGCTCTCGAGTTCGTGGAGGTGACCGTCGGCGATGACGAGGGCGATCGAGCGGCGAAGGCTGGGGGCGGCGACGCCGCGCAGATCTTGAGGGCGCCCGGGGAGTGCACAGCCGCAGAGGAGGACACGGAGAGGCCCGACCGGTCCGCGGGGCTCGACTACGAGAGCGGGGATCTGCTCCCGGAGAGCAGAGCTGAGGGAGTGGCTGGGGAGAGAGATTCCAAATCCCCGGGCGTCGCCCCACCGCTGAGGTCCATGAGCCAAGGGGACTCGAGCAGGACCATCTATGAGAGTGCCGACTCACGAGACTTGTACTGCTCCGAGCAGAACAACAGCGAGAGCTCCTATAACAGCCACCTCAGGAGCAACATGTACGGCATTAGCTTCAACGAGGACGGTCTCCTCGTCAGCGGGGACGAGGAAGACGATGAGGACGTCTACCAGTCCCAGACTCCGGGAGAGCAGTTTGGGGTGAACAGGGCGAAGCAGCTCCTTCACAGCCTCCAAAACATGAAGAACGTGGGCACGAATTTCGACTTTTGGGCGTGACGCCAGGCCGTGGGCCCTGCCATTGTACCTGTTGTTTGTTGTTGTGTTGAAGAAGAAGTAAAAATAATACGCGCTAAATGAATGTTTTACAGAAGACGGAGGAGGAACGGTCTTACAGCCTGTGTCAAGCGTGGGGAACAAATATAGAGGCGGCAAGGTCAGCGCGTCACCCCACCCAAGCGAAGCATTTCGGGTCGTTAGGGTTGGAGAAGGGGAAACGTGGTGTTTCTCCGAATGTGCGGCCAGCCGTAGAGTCTGCTCTTTCTTTTCTTTGCTAGCAGACCTCTGCGTTTGGACCGGCCGCCGTTCAACTGTGGCACTTGTTTCTGTGACCTTCCGCGCGGCGAGAGTCGCGACGGCTGGCGTATCGTGCAGTGCGTTCCGGGAGTTACGACGAGCCCCACAACCCCCACGATCTGACCCCAGGCGAAAAAGCCTCACCTCGTTCTTTCCCCTCTGCTCGCTCCGGTCAGCCGCCCGTCTGGTGCCGGACCACGATGGGCTCCCGCACCCTGAGTCTTTCCCGTTCCCCAGCCAGCTCCTGGTTGTGCTGCTCCAGCGTCTTTATGGACACGAGGTAAGAGACTTGCTCCAGCTTTCCCCTCACGGACGGCGTGTTCGGCACCACGACCTGGCGGCCGGCCTTGTTCAGCTTGAGCGTCTTCAGGGTGGCCAGGTGCAGCTTCTGCTTCCCCGCCGTGCCTCTCATCAGCTTCACCACCAGGTGCTGCGCCAGCTTGCCCGCCTGGGCTCCCGTGCCGCCGGCCATCCTCCTCCCCGCTCGCTCCGCGAACGCAGGTTTCACTTGGGCAAGGCCTCTCGCGCTTGCCCGGGGCCCCCCAGTTTTTTTCCAGAAGGAAAAGTCGATTCGGACACCGATCCCGTCCCGTGATGGGTGCGATCTGCAACTGTGTAGAAAAGCCCATGTTCGCGGCACACGGCCCTCGAGAATTGGAACCCCGGCGGGGGTGATGTTATCCTCAAAGGGGAAGAGCCGTTCGGTCGGGAGGAGCAGCGCCGGTGCCGAAACAGCAGCCGGGATTGGGGGCAGCTCGAGGTGGGCTCGGGAGGGGAGGACAGGAGATCAGAGGATGGCTCCTTAGGGCTCTCGGGGCCGCGGAACGGGGAACGGTGACGGTGGCATGGCCAGCAATTCAATCGGCGCGCGAGCGACGAGTGGCCAGTTGCGGGGCCTGAGGAGGGGAGGGGCGCCTCCTGGGAGAGACGGGAGGCACGGCGCGGCGTCGACGGCGCGGCGGAACCAGAGGCATGCCGGGGGGTTCGACAAGGATGGCCGGCGGCACCGGCGCGCGCGGTCGAGCCACTGCCCGCGGCGCTCGAGGTACCTCGACAGCGACGGAGGGTGGTACAAAACGAGCGAGGACAGGACGGACGGGCCGGGGTGCTACTATTATCGAGGGGCGGATGGGGAGGGCGGCAGAGGCCAGGGAGGGGAGGCCAAGTCGGATGAGTCCCGCTCCCTCGGGGCCGGAAGCGGGAGAGGGGCATGGCAGGTCCAGATTCTCATCGTTGGCACCTGCATGCTGCTGTGCAACTTGGACCGTGTAGCCATGGGAATCCTCGCTGTTCCGCTGATACAGGAGTTTAGCCTAAGCATGACTCAGCTCGGGGTTCTCCAGTCGAGCTACCTTTGGGGCTACCTCATAGGCCAGCTTCCGGCGGGGTTGGCTTCAGACAGGTACGGGGGAGTTCCTGTGATGCTGGTGGGCCTGCTGGTGTGGTCGCTGGCAACGTGCGGCACCGCGCTAGCCAAGTTCTCGGCCAACCCCCTGTCGATCGCGATCGCCTCGCGGGTTCTGATGGGCTTGGGATCCTCGGTCGCCCTGCCTGCCGTCGCCGCCACGGTAGCCAGTAACGTTCCTTCCGACCAGAAGGCGAGGGCCACGACATTGTCGTACGCCCTGTTCAACATCGGGAACGTTGTGGTGAGTCTCCTGAGCTCTCCCCTTTTCTTCTTTGTCCCACCCCCCACCCCTTCCGATCTGCTAACTCGAGCGTTCTGTTCATCTATCACGCACGCACAACAGGCCAACCTGTGCACGCCATACGTTAGCGAGTACCTGGGCTGGCACTGGTCCTTCGCAATCTACGGCTCCTTGGGAGTCCTGTGGGCCGCTCTGTCTTGGTACCTGTACAAGAAGTCGCGGTTCAGCATCGCTGCGAGCAAGGTGACGAGAAATCTGGAGGCCCGGGACAAGGGCGATCGGCCCAAGCCCAGTGTCTTCCAACTCCTGCTCAAGAGGAAGGTGATGCTCCAGGTGCTGATCTTGGCGTACTGCCACAGCACCATCGGCCTTGGGTATTTCACGCTTCAGTCCTGGATTCCAGTATTCATGGCGAAGGACTTGGGAATCGCGTCCCTGAAAGTCGCAGGCCTGTGCACCGCCGTGGTCTGGCTGGCGACCTCATTCAACACCGCCTTTGTGGGCGTTATTGCTGACAAGCTGCTGAGCAAGATGGAGTTCTGGAAGGTGAGGAAGGTGGCGATGACCGTCTCGACCATCATTCCCGCAGGCTGCTTCTTTGTCCTGTCCACGACCCAGAACCCCATGGTCGGGATCTTTTGTATACTTATTGGGCTGGTCTCCTGGTCCTTCGACTATGCGGGGTTCCACCCCTACATCGTGGAGGTCTCGGGCGAGTACTCGGGCACAATCCTCAGCTTCACCAACAGCGCCGGGGTGATCGCCGGGATCGCGGGGAACATCGCGACAGGGTACCTGGTCGGCCTAGAGGGAAACTTCACGAGCGTCTTCAGGATCCTCTCCGGGGTGTACCTGGTCTCTTGCATCCTGTGGAACATCTTCATGAAGGGAGAGAAGCTGGAAGGTATGTGAAGCGGAAAGTGAAGGGGAGGGACAGGGGGTTACCCTCCGCAACTGGTACACTTCAGAGTTCTGCTACCAAAAGGAATAATTGTGTGTGTATGGTGTATGTAAAAACGGTTTTCCCAAGCATCCATTTCCAGTCCACGCCATCACCTTCGATTTCGCCGGCAGCACACAGTCATCATCTTGGGACGCACGGCAACGCGAGAGGAACGCCGCAATGGCGCCTCCCCCTCCAGCGAGAAAGTACGGCGCGCCTCTGTTCTTCTGCTCCTTCGCGCCCAAAAGTTCTAGCGATGCCGCTGAGGTCGTTCTCGGCGGCGGTGGCGGGGCATCGTCCACCGGGGTGGCCAACAGACTCCTGCTGGTCCGAGTCGAAGACAACGTTGGCGTGAAGGGCGGCCCGCACAAGGAGCGCCTCGAGTCGGACCCAGCGAGCGAGCTTCACACGGGGGACGTCACGGCCGTGGGGGGGACTCTGGTGCCGACGAAGGATTACTTCATCGCGGTGTTGAGCGGAGGGGACGGGCTCGTCAAGTACCGGCTGAAGAGCGGGGAGGGCGACAAGAAGGAGTTTCAGAAGATAGACGTGGCCGACGGGGAGAAGCTGAAGAGCTTCAAGCAGGCCGAGATCAAGGTGGCTACGTCGGACAGCACGGGCACTCACGTCGCGGTCGGGTACAGCTCGGGGAAGATCGTGGTCTACGAGACGGGCACGTTCAGGGAGGTGAAGTCTTTCGACCCGGCCAAGCACAGCGAGGTTCTGCCGGAAAAGGGCGGCGTGATGAACCTGTGCTACACGCCTTGCGACGGGAAGTTGGTGGTGGTGAGGGACAATGGCACGGCTTTCGTGTGGGACCACGCAGCGAAAAAGAAAACGGAGAAGAAGGAGTCCAAGGAGAAGTCCGCGGAGGTGGCAAAGGTTCCTGGAGATGGTGGAATGTACAGGGGGTGCTGCTCGTTCGAGGGCGGGGACGGGAGCAGCCTCTTCTGCCTGGGGGTCAACGGGAAGGACAGGAGGAGCAAGGTCTCGATGTGGTGCGTAGGCGGGCTGGGCACTGGGGCCCGCAGACTGGTCTCCAGGCACGCGCACAACTCCGCAATCACGGCCCTGGCGGGTTGCTCCGGGGCTGAGCAAGGGAGGGGGAGGCTGGTCGCCACGGCCTGCTCCGAGGGAGACATCTGCATCTACTCGGCGGATCACAAGATGGCTGTCTTGCACCGCGTCTCGAACGCGCACATGATTTTTGTCACCAACCTGGCTTTCTCCCCAGACGGCAGGCGGCTGGTGTCGTGCTCGGCGGATGCGGGGGCACGGATCACGAACATCACCAAGACGGGTCGTCAGGTCGGAATGGAGCACAACATTTTCTTGGCCCTCGTCGCGCTCTTGCTCGCCCTGCTCCTAAGTGCAGTAAGAGTCTATTTGAGGCAGTAGCTGAGTATAGTGTGGCAACCATTTAACATTTCCACAAGATTTCCATTTCTTTTCTTTTCGATTTTCAAAAAAAACAAAGGCGAAGGCTTGGGAACGCGAACACTCCCAAAGCGCGGGACGACCATGACGAGGCCTTCAACGCCCTCGAGAGGAGGGCCGCAGCTCGGACCCCCCATGGGCTCGTCCATGGGCGGGATGCCGCCGATGCCCAGCACGGCGAGGCCGGGCTCGGGCTTCAGAACGGCCAGGCTTGGCACGGGGACCAAGGCCGCTCTGCCCCCCACGGCCTCGGGAGCTGGCGCCACGTCCGGGGTCGGCGTGGGAATAGGACTTAACACCAACGTGAAGGTCGCCGAGCGACCGGTGACTCAGCAGGGGATGGTTGGCTTGAACCCGGGCAAGCCCCTTGGACCGTCGAGGCAGGTGTACGACAAGTCCTTCTTCCTCACGGAACTCAGGCAGAAGTTCAAGGAGCTCACCACGGTCATCCAGGACATGTCTACCGAGATCGACGAGTTCGAGAGGAACTCGAGCACGCTTGTCGTGCTGCAGAAGCGCGAGGGCGAGTCCAAGGCCGAGGTGAAGGAGCTGCAGGGCAAGCTCGCGGACCTGAATATCATCCTGGACAAGGCAGGGACGGACACCCACCCAGACGAGATCCAGTCCGAGTATCTCAAGCTCAAGGGAAAGAACGACATCGAGAGAAAGAGGCTGAACGCGGTGTTCACGGAGAGGTCGAATATGGAGCAGAGGATCGCCGAAGCCGAGGCCCAGATCGCGGGGCACAAGCGGAACATCGAGGGCAAGCTTAATGAGCTGGCGCCGCAAAAGAGGAAGGAGTACCTGGAGCTCCAAGCGGAGAATGGCCAGCTTCAGCTGGAGAAGACGAGGCTAGAGAACGCCCTGCAGGCGATCAACGAGGACATCCTGGTGTCCAGGCAGGAGATCAGTGTGGACCACAACAAGAGGCAGGCCCTTCACCTGACGGAGCAGAGCGTCCACATATCGGAGAAGAAGTTTGAGCTGGAGGCGGCGGAGTCCAAGCTCAACCTGGACCCCGAGGAGCAGCAGAGGGAGCTGGTGTACAAAATCAGGCAGGACAAGGCCGACATCGACCGGCTGGAGGAGCAGGCGGCCGCGCTGAGGACGACAATCAATCGCTTGAAGAACAAGGTTGGCAGCTTGGAGTTGGACAGGGGTGGGAGAGGAGACTCGAACGTGGTCAGCTACTCGGACCTCCAGGGCAGGCAAGACAAGCTGAACGTGATGATCGAAAAGCTGCAGAGCGAGATATCGGACGGGAAGTCCAAGCTGAAGGAGCAGAAGCAAAACATTGTGGGAACTCTGGAGAGCTTGCTTCACGTTTCCAACCCAAAGACGAACGTGGAGAACAAGCTCTCTGACCTCCAAATGGAGCTCGACTACAAGCAGGTGCAGTACAAGAACTCGCAGCATACGAACGAGCAGCTGGAAAAGGAGCTCGAGATCAGAAAGGACGAGCTTGGGAAAATTGACACGCTCGAGGACAAGATCCAGAAAGAGATGGACTCGATACATGAGCGCATGGGGGTCTTTCAGACTGAGATGTCCGAATTCCAGAACGGGGAGGAGCTTAAGATGAAGGTTGACCAGCTTCAGCAGGAGCTGGATTACTGCCGCAAGCGACTTCTGGAAAGAAAGGACGTGCTTGACTCTGAAGTGAAGGGCAGGAAGAAGGAATACGACGGAAAGGAGCACAATCTGAGCTCTCACCCAAAGTTCATTTCCTTTGAGAAGGAGGAGGTGAAGATGAGGAAGATGCACCAGGAAATCTTCGCCCTGGAGGACTACATCAGACAAAAGGAATCTGAAGCGGACTGCTCGCAGCTCGCTAGTGACATTGTGGACACCAGTGACCAGGTCAACAGCATGATCAAGAAAATGATACTCTTGTGAGAAAAGGGGAATCTCTCGCCCCAAAAAGAAGGAGGAACAAAGAAAGATGTAAAATACCAAGAGAAGCATCTCTTTCACAAACCCGCTGTGTTCTTTTCACTTTGTTCTTTTAGGACTTACTATGGAAGTGCCTTCCTCTTCTCAAACTCCTTCACCTTGTAATCCACAACTCCCTTGAACATTTCCTCCGTCAGGATTCCGTCCACGCTGCCGTAAACTGCGGCCTGCACGGCGGACATCATCTTTGCAAGATCCCTTCCCGAGAAGCCATCAGTGTCCTTCGCGATGGTGTCAAACATCTTGCCCAGCTGCTCGGGCGTGATGTTCACCTTGATGGGCTGTCCCTTCACAGACTTGTTTTCCACGACGTACCTCTTCAGGTAGCTCTCAATCAGTTGCCTCCTCTCCTCGGCGCCTGGGTTTGGGAACTCCAGCGCATCGTCAATTCTGTTGAGAACAGCCGAGTCGAGGTCTCCCGGTCTATTCGTAGCGAGAATCATGGAGAAGTGCTTGCTCTGGTCACCCGTTCTGTACAGCAGCGCGTTCAGGGCGGCCCTGAGTCCCTCAGACTGGACCATCTTTCCGCCCCTGTCACCAAGGAAAGCATCCGCCTCGTCAATGAACAGGATGAGCCCCTTCTTGGACGTCCCAGACCAGTCGAAGAGGCTATGGAGCTGGGTCACAGCGTCCCCCCCGAGGGGCGCGATGTCTCCTCCAGTCAGGATGGCGTAGTCCATGCCACTCTGCTTGGCAATCACCTTGGCCGTCATCGTCTTTCCGGTTCCCGGTGGCCCATAGAACAGCATGTGCCTGAATGGGGCTCCCCTCTGCTTGGTCATCAGCAGGCTGCCCGACAGGCTCCTGACCCTCTCCCCAAGGCTCTTGTTGAGCACGATGTCCTTCATGGCGTACTCCTCCTCGGCGCTGGACGAAGAAAACATCCTCCTTGCCCTGCCGAAGACGTTCGACCTCGACGTGTCCCTCACCAGCGAGGGAGTCCCCAGGTACCTCTCAAACGCCCTGGCGGCAACCTTTGTCCCCTCCCTGGACCCGTACACTCCCAGCGCCATGAGCGAAATTCCCCCAGCGAGCATGGCCATCTTGGTCTGATCGGTCAGGATGTCCTTGGCCCCCTCCCCCAAGCTCGTGAGGACGGCCTTGGCGACCTGGACGGCCTTGTTCCTCTCCTCCTTGGCCTTGAGCAGGAGCTCCCTCCTGAAGATGTCCTCGTTCGCCCTGTGCTCCTGGGTCCTGCCCTCGGCCTCGGCCAGGGCCTTGATCCGGATCTGCTCCTTCTCCATCTTGATCCTGTAGGCCTCCGTGGCCCTCCTCTCCTCCTGAATGCGCTGCTCAATTGCGAGCTTCTCCGCCTCTATCCTCTTCTTGCTCTGTTCCTGCAGGGCGACCATTTCCGCGTTCCTCTGCCTCTCCTTCTCGTGCGATTCCTCCTGCCTCCTGCGGGCCAGCTGGTCCTCGAATTTGGCGATCTCGCCCTTGTGCTGCGCCTGCTCCTGGGCATACTTCCTCTGCTCCTCCCATCTCACCTTCTCCTGCTGCACGGAGTACTGGCTCGCGGCCGCCTGCATTTCGGCCTCCTTCGCCTTGTGCTCCTGCTGCTTGGTGATCTCCTGCGTCTTCGCGAGGTCCAGGACCTTCTTCGCGTGGGGCGAGTTGTTTATCTCGCGCAGGGCCTTCGCACCGCGTTCCAAGGCCTCCGGATCAAAACCGACGCCCGAGTTCGACGACGAGGCCTTGCTGTCGCACTCCGCCACCCTCAGGGACGCCGCCGCCGACAGGCGCTCCACAAACCAGCTGCTCATGGACTTCATGCTCGTCGCGCACCCCACCTACTCTATTCTGACAAAACCAAAAAGCCTTCCCCCTTAGGCCTTGGCCGCTCCAGAGCTCCAATGCTCGTCGCTTGACGCCGCTTGCGATCTCAGCTGCTGGGATCCGGGAGCGCTGAAGGCGGCTGAGATCAGTCTGACGAAATCCCAGTAGATTTCCCGTTTCCCGTCGACCTTTTTTGATGCTTCGCGGGAAAAAGGAGATGCGGGTAGGAAAGTCAGCAGTCCTGTGGAGGGAAACGGCGCGCGAGGGCGGGGCCGGGGTAGGGGCTGTCCCTTGTCTCGGGGGACGAGCTGATCCCCTTAAGCCCTGACCTTCTCGCTCGATCGGGCCGTCCTCAGCCCCCCCCCCCCCTTCCTCGCCCCCCCCTATAATATAACTAAACACGGTAAATGGGTTCGGCGGGGGCGCCGGCGAGGGCGGGTG
>Ga0160423_10001499_pt1 | contig 19524 bp, 16 predicted proteins | sample CRUFie14St8metaG_FD_108191 | JGI IMG/M metagenome (GOLD analysis project Ga0160423, IMG submission 108191) | Marine microbial communities from the Costa Rica Dome - CRUD Field 142mm St8 metaG | ecosystem: Environmental > Aquatic > Marine > Oceanic > Photic zone | place: Costa Rica: the Eastern... | reverse complement strand
TATAGAAATTTTAATTTTGTTAAAGCAAAAACTTTTTTAGAGACTTGTTATGAAAATAATTTAAAAAAAGTAATTTTTTCTTCAACAGCGGCTGTTTATGGTAATCCAAAAAATGATAAAGTAACTGAGGTAGACCCGGTAGATCCTTTAAATCCTTATGCTTCATCAAAATTAGAATTAGAAAATTTTATTAAAGAAACATCAACTAAATACAATTCAAAATATGTAATTTTAAGATACTTTAATGTTGCTGGTGCAGATGAACAAATGAGAACAGGATTAATTTCAAAGGTATCGACACATTTAATTAAAGTAGCTTCAGAAGTTGCAACAAATAAAAGAGATCATTTAATAATTAATGGAGATGATTATGATACGCCAGATGGAACCCCAGTAAGAGATTATATTCATGTATCCGATTTAGCAGATATTCATTTAGTCTCAGCCAAGCATTTAATTTCTGGAGGACAATCTAATTTATTTAACTGTGGTTATGGTAACGGATATAGTGTTAGAGAAGTAATTAAAAATCTAAATAGTCTTTTAGAAAAAGATATAAACGTAAAAACTGGACCAAGACGACCTGGTGATAGCAAAATGATAATATCAAATGTTGATAAGTTCAAAAAATATTTTAAATGGCAGCCAAAACATAATGATATAAAAAAAATTTTAAAAACAGCAATAGACTGGGAAAAAAATAAAATAAATTAAATAATCTAAATACATGAATCAATCAGATAAAATTAATATTTCTAAATTTAAAATCGGAGTTTTATTGCAAAGCTTCAAAATGAATAAATTTGAAAAAGAAATTATTGATCAATTAAATTTAGATAAAAATATTGAATTATTTGCAATTTTAGAACGAAAAAAAAATGATAATTTTTTCAATAAAATATCATTTGCATTTAAAAAAAATTCATTCTTAAGAAATTTAGAAATTTTTTTTTTTAAATTAATATTTTTTATTGAAAAATTTTTATTAAATTTAGTTTTTAAAAATCTAAAAGAATTAAATAATGATTATATCGTTAATAAAGATATATTTAAAAAGATTATAAATGTAAGTCCTATTTATTCACCCAAAGGACTATATAGTGAATATAACATTCAAGATTTCGATAAAATTACAAATGAAAAATTAGATTTAGTAATAAGAGGTAATGTTAATGAAATTTTTAGAAATAATAAATTAAAAATTTCTAGACTAGGCATTATTTCATTTCATCACGGTGATAATAGATGGAATAGAGGTGGTCCTCCTGGTTTTTGGGAGACTTATTATAATAAAAGTGAAACAGGATTTATTATACAGCTATTAACTAGCTCCTTAGATGATGGAAAAGTCGTTTTTAGAGGAGAATTTGCAACCAAGAGACTTTACACATTAAATTATTATAATTTATTAAGAGAGAGCAATTATAATTTAATCCATATAATTAAAAGAGTTTTATTAAATAAGTTAACAATTATTGATGACAGTGACCTTGATAAACCAAAAATTCATAAAACCCCCAAAATTAGCGTTGTTCTAATGTACTTATTTTATAAAATTAAACTTTTAAGCAATATGTTTTTTGTGAAATATATTTTTAGAAAAAAACAAACATGGACTGTATGTTATTCAAGAAACAGTTTTGATAAAGTTGATTTTCAAAATCCAATTGAAATTGATAATTTAAAAGATAGATATTTTGCAGATCCATTTGTAATCTCAAAAAATGATAAAAAATTTATCTTTGTTGAAGATTTTTCATTCAAAAATAAAAAAGGATCAATTTCTGTTATAGAAATTGATGAAAATGATCGCAAAAAAATTTATGAAAAAATTATAGAAGAAAACTTTCACTTGGCATTTCCTTTTGTTTTCTTTCATGAAAATAATCTTTATATGGTTCCAGAAACAGCTGAAGCAAATTCAATAAGGCTATATAAGTGTAATGTATTTCCTCATAAATGGGAATATTGTTATGATTTAATATCTAATATTAACTGTGCTGACACAATAATATTTAAAAGAGATAATTACTATTATTTGTTAACATCAACAAGCTATTATAACGACTTTAGTTCGAAATTAGAAATTTACTCTGCTGATAATCCAATTTCTAATTCATGGAAACCATTAAAATTAAATCCAATTTTTTTTGATATTAAAAATGGAAGAAATGGAGGTCTGGTTTATAAAAACAATGAAATTTTTCGAGTCGCCCAAACTTATGGAATTAACGACTTAGGAGATAATCAGTATGGAAGAAAATTTTCAGTCAATAAAATTATACAACTTAATCTAGAAAAATTTGAGGAAAAAAATATTCTTAACGTAAAACCAGATTTTAAAAAGAACCTTTTAGGCACGCATCATATGAGTAGTGTGGATAAATTTACAGTATTTGATTATTGTAAATATGAATAATTTTATTTATTTAAAAAAATATTCTTAATCTGTTCATTTAGATCTTGATTACTTTTTCTTTCAATTTTTTTATGATCTATAATATTAACTTTGGATTTAACTTCATTTTTAAAAACATTTGTCAAAACATTTGTATCATTTAACGCATCATTAACAGAATTTATTTTTGTAATTAAATTACTTCTTTGTTGTTCATATTTTTCGATTTCACTTTTTAATATTTCAAACTTTTTCTTTGTTTCAACCAATTCACTTCCAAGTCTAACATTTTCTTCTTGGTAAAAATCTACTTTTGAAATTGAGTTATGTCCTAAATTGTCTGGAATAGGATTTTTAATAAAGCTTTCTGGTTGTTCTAATATTTTAGTTAATGCTGAATTAATTTTACCAATCTCATTTTTAAGTTCTTGATTTTCTTTAGTATTAAGTTTTATAAAATTCTCTTGATCTTCTAGTTTTTTCTCTAGTGCTTTGGATTTTAAAATTAATTTATTTGAGTTCTCACTTATTTTTGAAATAGAACTTATTAATTTTTCAAATAAAATTTTGATCATTTTTAATATTTCAATTGATATTTTTTTTAATTCTAATTTATTAATAGTTACTAATATAATTTTTCCAAAATTTACAAAAATATTATCTAAAAAGATATCAAATTGATTTTGTTCATAAACAAAATGATTTTCCTTATTAAGTTGATTTATTTTAAAAAGATTTATTCTATTATTAAGATTTTCGCTTAATTTTTTAAAATCATTACTAAAAATTTCAAAAGTCATAATACAACTGTAGGTTTATTTATTTTATATTCAATGTCTAGGCTCAAAAAATAGTCATTTTGACTCATTTTTTTACGAAAAAAAAATTATTTAAATTTTTTTAACCCAGTGATTTGAAAAAAGAACAAAAAAATAAATAAAAAATTTGTAGAAAAATAGCGCCAAAATAATCTTTTGGGTTCTGTTATTAATCTAACTAACCAAGCTAAACCTAAATATTCGAAAAACTTATTAGGTAAAATTTTATTGCCTGATAAAAAGTCAGCAACAGCTCCTATTCCGAGCATTGTGCATTTAAGTTTATTTTTATGCTCATACATCCATAATTCTTGTTTGGGACAACCTAAGCAAACAAATAAAATATCAATTTTAGATTTACTAATATTTGAAATAATTTTTTTTTCTTCAAATTTATTTAATTTTCTAAATGGGGGTGAGTATTTATACTTAATTTTTAAATTTTTATATTTTTTTTTCAAATTTCTTTCTATATTTTTTAAATTTTTACTAGTTGACCCATAAAATCCAATCTTTAAATTTTTTTTATTTGATAGCTCACATATTTTTTCTGTCACATAATATCCTGGTAAATGTTCTGAATTTTTAGATCCTAAGATCTTTAATGCCCAATAAATTGGTCTACCATCTGGTATGGCGATATCTGCGGAATTATGTGCTTTCTTAAATTTATTATTCCAAAAACTTTCTATACAACTATGAACATTAGAAACACAAATATAACTTGGTTGATTATATTTAATCCAATACAAAATTTTTTTTAGAAGATTATCTAAACTTATACTATTTATTAAATAATTGATTATCTTAATTTTTATTTTTTTTGATTGCATCTTCATAAATTTTTATAAGCTGCTTGTAATTAACTTCTGATGAATATTTTTTGTTAAATTCATTATTTGCATTTAAAGCTATTTGGTCACATAATTTTGGGTTATTTACAATCCATTTAACCTTATTTATTAAATCTAATTTGTTACCATGCTCAAATAGCACACCATTATGTTTATTTTTTATAATACTTTGAATACTTCCAATATTTGATGCCAAGACTAATGTACCTTCTCTAAAAGCCTCTAATATGGTCATGGGGAAACCTTCATAGCATTCTGAAGGAATAATTATAAATTTAGATCTATTTATAAATTTACTCGTTTCATTTCTTGATAAACTTCCATGGTATCTAATATTATTATTTTTATTATTTTTTTTTATCTTTTCTAATAAAGGTCCATCACCCAATATATCAATTTCAATATCAACATTCTTAAATGTTTCAACAAGGGTTAAAATACCTTTTTCTTTTGAAATACGAGAGGCGTATATTGCGTTTTTCTTTTCAATAAACGGTTTAATATTGCTTGGCGTTATATTTAAAAAATTAGGTTTAATTACTAATTTATTTTCAGGTAAACCCTTGGATAAAAATTCTTTTTTTGTAAATTCAGTAAGGGTTATAAATTTTGTAATTTTAGAAAGGAGATCTTTTTTTCTATTAATTAATTTTGAGACAATATAAGATTTGATGTTGGAGTTTTGAAAAAATCCATATTTATCCCTATCTTTGTCAAATAAACCAATTTTTTCCCAAATTAATCGATAATTATGAAGTGTCATTACGATGGGGATATTTCTTTTATTGAAAAAATCAATAACTGAGTAAGTCCACAATGGAAATATATTATGAATATGAACTATATTTGGCTCGCCATGTTTTTGAATTTCTAAATCTAATAATTTTAAATTTTTTTTAGAATAAGAGATATTTCTAAAAGCATAAAACTTTTCGTTTAGAGAACTCAATTCCTTTGCGTTGTCTTTAATTAGTTGGATTACTTTATGATTATTTGCTTTTAACAAGTGAGCTTCTTCATCAACAACACTATCTTCTCCACCAAAAAATCGATACTTGTTATGGATTTGAAATATTTTCATACATTCTAAGCACAATAATTGAAATTAACATTGTTGTAAAAATAGGTTCTTCAGGCCAATCAAAAATAAATCCCTTAACAAATAGAAGAGCAATCAACATAAAGATAAAGGAATTATAATTATTTTTTTTTAGAATATAAATCCAAATGTAAATATAAATAAAGATTGAAATTAACCCAACATCACCAAATATACTCGCCCAAAAGAAAAATAAACTAAAAATACTCGAACCAGTTCCTGTTGCAGTAACATAATTAGATTGTTGAAATATGAAAATTTCATTTGTTAAATTTGTGCCAGTTAAATTTAGAAAAGGTAGGTGCATATAATCTGGTATCATTCGTGCTAACCTGCTTGTTGTGCTTCCAGGGCCAAGTCCAAAAAAGTAATTATATACATCATTAAAATTTGATGTGATTAAATCATAAACTACTAATTTAGTCCTAAATCCATCAATTATATCTTCCAAGCTTCTTATTTGATATTCACTTAATAAATTTGTGTGATTGCTTAAATAATTTATAAAAAAATAAAAAATAATTAAATAAATTACAATTTGTAAAATTGGAAAAAATTTTTTTCTTTTTATAGAGTCATAGATAAAATAAATTATAAAAGCAGAACCAAAAGTTAGTATATTTTGTTTTGCATCAGAAAGAAAATTTGAAGTTAATAATAATACAATAATTAAATAATTAAAAACTTTGTAAGTGAATTTTGGCGAAATCCACAAATAAAAAGCTAACAAAGTATTAATAGCTGCCGTTATATGAGCGCCTGCACCGAGATTTAAAAATACACCTCTTACTTCATCATTTCTTAAACCTAAAAAAAAATATTGATAATACATTAAGAATAAATTCAAAAATGTAACAAAAAAAATAATTTTTCTAAAAAAATCAACCTCATTTTTTTTTAAATTATAATTTGAAAAAATATAAAAAATTAAAAATGGTTCTGATGTAATTAAAATATAGATAATAATGTTTGAAAATGAACTTGAATTAATAATTCCACTAATTAAGACTACTAATGAGTATAAAAAAATTAAATATAAAAGTTTATCTTTTTTTAAACTATTTATAACTAAGTAGTACATAAAAAAAATTACAAAAATAAAGTGTATCTGGTTTAATATAGATGGAAGACCAAGATATACGAGAGATCTAGAAAAAAAAATTAGTATTAAAATTATATAAACGCTTCTAGTAATTTTTAAACTTTGCATTAATGAAACTATAAATTATAAATTTTTTTAATTTTATTACTCCATGAAAAATTATTTAAATTTATCAAACAGTTTTTTGACATCTCGTTTATTTTATTTTTATTTTTTGACAAATAAGATAAATTATTACAAATTTCTTTAATTATTTGAGTTTGACTTTTTCCATCGACATCAATTTTAATTCCACATTTTTGATCAATAATTTTGGCTGGCCCTCCTAAATTTAAAACTATGCATGGCAATCCTGCCTGCATAGCTTCAAAAAGAACAAAACCACCTGAGTCTCTTAAAGAGGGAAACAAAAAAATATCATTTTTAATTAACTCTTTATTAATTTTTTCATAAGAAACTTTACCATGTAATTTAACTTCATTTTGTAGGTTTGTTTTTACAATATAGTTTTTTATAAAGTTTTTTATTGGTCCATCACCATAAAAATTAAATATAAATTTAATATTTTTTTGTTTTAATTTTTTAATAGTTTCTAAAATTATATATATACCTTTTCTATGTTCAAAAACGCCAGCAAAACATATTTGAAATAAGTTGTTAGATTCTTTAAAGGACAAATTTTTTTCAATTAAAATCTCATCATTGGGGCTAATTGCTAATTCCGTAAAAGTTTTATAATGGTATTTTTTTGGTATTTTAGATTTTGTTTCATCTGTAGTTACAATAATTTTTTGAGATTTTTTGAAAACCATATTAACAAATGGTGAAAATTTAATAATTTTATTGCTTAAATCTCTTAAATACTCTTTAGTTTTTGATTTTAAATCAAAGTTTACTCTAAGGTTCTTAGGAGATTCTTCCCCTCCCGCTATTGGACCAAATATAAAAGGAATATTCAATAAACATAAGAAACTAGGATATCTATAACTTACAAAAGTTACATGGTGTATATAATCGAATTTTTTATTTCTAATAATTTTTTTAGCAACAAAATAAATTCCTATTTGCCACATATAAAAGTAGAAATATGAAAATCTATTTTTTTTACCCTTAAAAATTTTCAGAAACCAGTTGGGATAATCAAAATAAATAAAGTTAAGATTTTCAAAATTTGATTTTTTTATCTCTTTTTCAATATTTTCTTTATTGTTTAATCTTGTAATAACATAAACTTCATTGTTTAATTTAGATAACTCTGTTGCCCACTTCCATCCAACTTCAGGTTCAGATCCCTTGTTTGGTTCACAAGCATAGGCTGAAAGTAAAATTTTCAATTTAATTCTCTTTAATTATTTAAATACCTTTTGTAGCTTATATATAAATATGAGGTAATTATAATTTGCGACATGTATAATCCAAAAATAAAACCATATATTTTAAAATAATTTATAACATGAATAGAAATTAAAATAGCAATTGCACTTGTTATAAGATAAGAAATAAATATTGGTCTAGTCTTGCTTAATGTTCTTAATCCATAACTCGAAGGATATTGAAGGAAGTGTAATGGTATCAAAAATGACATGAATATTAATATTTCTGAATAATTAGCAGTCTCATTTCCATAGATCAAATAAAGTAAAGGTTTTGCCAATAATAAAATTAATAAAGAGAGACTTGCCGTAAACAATAGTCCTTTTTTTACTATTTTACTTAAAAAAGTATCCATATAATTTTTTCCACGTGTCATAAATTTTTTACTTGTAGTGGCTGGGATTATATTTTCAAATGATTGAAATATTATATTAGCAATATTTAAAATATTTTGGCATGCTCTAACTATTCCTAAAATGTATGGACCTAAAATAATACCTGTATTAATTACCCACAAATTACCAGAAAACCATTGTAAAATTGAAGTATACAATAGCCATTTACTGATAGTCCAATTTTCTCCTAAAAAATTACTTAATGTATTAAAATTATAACCAAAAGAAAAAATTAAAGAAGCGTTTAATATAAATCCCAAAAAAAAGGAAATAGAAAAGATCCAAAAAACTTTATTTAAATTAAGTTCGTTTATTAAATTTAAATAAATAAGAGAAAAAATTATTATTGAGTATACAAAAAAATCTGAAAATGTTGCTTTAAAAAATAATTTTTTACTAAAACAAATTCTTCTCAAAAATTGATAGAATTGTGAGAAGAATATTGCAAATGAAAATGGTATTGAAAATTGTTGAACTTTATAGTCTTTGAAAAAATTACCAAAAAATTCTAGAAGACAAAATGATAAAATAAAAATTAAAAAAGTGAAAAACAATTGTTGGATGAAGGTATTTCCATAAAAAAGATTTAAATTTATTATTTTTTGTTTTGGGGCATTTGTTAATAGAGGTGATATGACATAAGCTAATTGGACACTATTAAAAAAAAGTAACAAAAGCCATAAAAGGCTATATACACCAAAATTTTCAATACCTAAAAACCTTAAAATTAAAATAGATATTAAAAAATTAGATCCACTTACTATAGCTTGATCAAGAAAAACAAAATTATATTTTTTAGTTGATAAAATAAATTTATTTTTAAAAGTCGACATTTAAAAAAGATGTTTTAAGAATGAGAATGATCAACATGTGTGCCCAGTAAACCATTTGTTTTCACTAAATAAAATGGAAAATATCCACCATAATTATTCCAATCATTTAACGAAATAATATTTGTAACATTTACATATTTTTCAAAAATTTTCTTAATTTTTTTGGAGCCCAAAATATCTATAGGTAACTTTAAATTTTCACTAAGATCTTTGTTGCCAAAAACTTTTTTTTTATATTCAACATGAGATGAAAATTCTTTTTTTACATCATTAAAGTTATCAACATTTTTTAAGTTTTTTGGTATTAAATCAAAAATTTCTTTAGGCAAAAAATCATCTATTATTGCATGTGGAAAAGGATCTAGAGTCCATTGTACATCAGCAATATTAATTTGATCTAAAATATTATTATTAATCATATTCATAAAATTTTAATACCCGTATATCTTTAAATAACTTTAATATATTTTTTTAGGAAATGCCTCTTAAAAGTTTTTTCAATATTTTCATGTATTTTTTTATTTCTAATTTTTTTTACTACTATATTGCGTCTTTCTAAAAAAATTCTTCTTATTAAAAATGGTAATTGATCATAATATTTCCAATCATTAATTATTTTTTTTTTTTTAAGTTTATTTAAATAAGTTTCACTTGTTTTAAGATCTTTATTATCTTTATAGTATAATTTTATTTCAAAACCCGTTGGTTTTAAAAAATATATAAAAATTAACTCAACTAATCTGTAAGGTATAAAAAAAATTTTGTGTAAATTTGTAATATAATATTTTACAAAAATTAAAATTTTATATAATTGCGCAAAAAAAATTAGTTTATAAAACTCATTTTTTTTTAAACATTTTTTTAATAAAGAAATAATTTTTTTTTCAAAAAAAACTTTTTTTAAATAAGTTTCATTACCTAAAGATAAAAAGTTTTTTTTATATTTTTTAATTTTTTTATCTTTTTTTCCTTTGTAAATTTTTGCAATTTGAAATATGTTATAAGTTTTTGTAACTTTTTTAGGAATTATAAAAAATTTATTTTTAATTTTTTCTAAAGATGATTTGTCATCTACTGTATAATAACTAGTACCAAGTATTAATAAGCATTTAAAAATATCAATCTCAATAAAATTAAGTTTTTTAAAATCAATAAAGTAGAAAGTATCAATTTTACTATTTTCTAAAAAATTTTTACTTTTTAAGTTGTTATATAATAGATATTCCCATTTTTTTGCTTTAGTAATTTTTTTTAAAATTTTTTTAAAAGTTTCAATTTTTTCTTTTGAAATTAAATCTATATCACTATCAAAATTAGGAAATTTTTCGTAATTTCTGGCTATTCCATAAATTAGATTGGAAGCATTAAGTGAGCCTATTATTTGTTTTATTGTAATTTGTATTTTTTTATTCAAGAAATAATGTATTAAAATAAATTAATAAATGACATCTGATAAAATATCAATTGTATTGTCTTGTTATAATGGGGATAAATTTTTAGAAGAAACAATTGAGAGTGTTCTAGAACAATCTTATTCACAATTTACTTTTTATTTAATTAATAACGGCTCGAACGATAATTCTTTAGAAATAATGAAAAAATATGCGAATAAAGATAGTCGTATTAAGGTTATAAACCATGAATTAAACTCGTCTAGAGCAAATAGAGTAAACGAAGTTCTTAAAATAATTAAAGATAAATGGGTAGCTTTGATAGATGCTGATGACATTATGCTTAAAGATAAACTTAAAATTCAGTTAGATTATTTGAACAAATATCCCGAGATTAAAGTTCTTGGATGTCTTGCAACTTATTTAACATCAACTGGAAAAACTTATGGTGTATCAGTTAACCGTCTTAAAAATCATAAATCGTGTTTTGAGCTTACAAATAAAGGAAAAAATATAGGCACTCCACCCTCAGGCGTTATAATGGAAACAGAAATAATAAAAAAAATTGGAGGATTAAGAGGAGAGTTTTGGCCTGTAGATGATACCGATTTATGGAATAGGGTTTCTGAAAACGGTTTTATTGTTTATGCATTACCAAAAATATTACTAAAATACAGAATCCATTCTGATGCATTTTCTTCAAATAAATTTATTGAAGGAAGAATGAAAAATGAATGGATGAATGAATGTCTAAATTTAAGATTAGAGAAGAAAACTGAAATTTCTTTCAAAAAATACTATGAGGTATTTCAAAAGAAATCATTTTTGTTTAAAATTCAATTTTATTCGAAAGCCTATTCAGATATGTTTTTTAGGAAATCTGTAGAATATTTAGTAAATAAAAAGTTTCTTATTTTTATTTATTACTTAATTTTATCATTTACATGTAACCCAATCAGAACTTTCATAAAAATTATAAATAGAGTTAATGTTTTTATAAGGAATTAATTTTTAAAATTAATTTTTCATAATTAATTTTTTTTTTTGTGAAGCTATTGATAAAAATTTTATTTTTTTTTTTTTTCAAAAATTCTTTATATTTCTTATCTAGCTTAATCAATGTTATATATTTGGTCTCTTTTTTTCGACTATATATTTTTTTTAAATTACCAGTCACATATACATATAAATCGGGTTGTTTAATTGAATTTATAAAAAAACTTAATATATTTTTTGATAAATTGAATCTATATCTAATTGGATCGATTAAGACATCAGATAAATTTCTGTCATAAATATAATTTTTATTTGAAAAAATTTGAAAAAGTTCTGAAAATTTAATATTAATTATCCAATAAATTAATTTTAAAATTGAAAATAATTTGCTTCTTTTTTTTTTAAAATGTGGGTTGTTTTCAATTACATTTTTTTTTTTTCTAAAATAATCAGGAACAAAGTGAATTTTATCGTATTTTGATTTATTTCTTTTATAAATATAATTTACCAAGGTACTTTTTCCAGATCCATCAACTCCTAAAAAAACTATGATTTTAGAATTTTTTTTCATTTAACATAAAGTTAATGTTTACTTTTAATATATAAATTAAATTTTTTGTAATTCTCTTGTTTTTTTGATTTTGAATATATTTATGATCATTTTCTAGAATTAAAATTTTTTCAAAATAGTAAAGTAATAGATAAATATTTAGATCACTTTTTTTAATTTTAAGATATTTTATTTGTTTTCTGTTTATAGCTTTTATAAGTAAATTGACTAATTCACTAATTTTTAATAAAAAAATACTGTTCAATTTAATTGGAATTTTCTTACCATATATTTTTGCAATATTAAAAAATATATACTGAAGATACCAATTTAAATTATCAAATAAAACTATCCTTTTACTGAATTTTTCAAAATCAATTACATAAAAAATATTATTAACATTTAAGCAATTAAAGTTTGAAAAATCTCCATGAGTTTCTGACACTAATATTTTTTTATTTTTTGATATTTTATTTTCAATTTTTTTTAGAAAATTAATGCAGTCAATATTAAAATGATATTTTGTTTTTAAATTTTTAAGATATGTATCTAGATTTATTTTAAATATTTTATTTCTATTGATTTTGTTTTTAATTTTTTTAAAATCAAATGGGCTTGTTTTTTTTCCATCAATAAATTCTATAACTAATTTTTTTTTTTTATTACTGTAACTATACAATTTTGGAATTTCAAAAATTTTATTTTTACTATAAAATTTATAACCATTTATTTCAGAGTAATATTTTGAATAATCTTTTTTTTTGTGAAAAATTTTAATTAATTTTTTTTTACCTTTGTCTAAAACAATTTGAAATTTTTTTCCATCATTTGAAAATGATTTTAAAATCTTAAAACTTTTAATTTTAACCATTTATATTTTAATCTCCTTTGTATTTTAGTAAGGCATAAAAAGTTTTAAAAATTATGTAAAGATCGAGCCATATCGTCCAATTATTTAAATACCACAAATCATAATCCATTCTTTTTTCCATCACTTCAGGTTTTGGTGTTGCTCCTCTAAGGCCATTCACCTGAGCCCAGCCTGTCAAACCTGGATTACATTTGTGCCTCTTTAAAAAATTACTAAATAAAGATGAATAATGAATATCGTGCTCAACCATGTGTGGTCTTGGTCCCACTATTGACATATCTCCATTTAACACATTAAAAAATTGAGGAAGTTCGTCAATGCTATATCTTCTAATAAATTTTCCAATTTTTAAAAGTCTTTTATCATCTTTAGTAACTTGTAATGTTTTATCAAAAGATAACTTTTTTAATGATCTTAATTTATAAATTTTAAACCTTCTTCCATCCCAACCAGTTCTATTTTGAGTAAACAAAATAGGGAAACCATCCTCAATATAAATTGCTAATGCAGAAAAAATTAGCACAGGTGAGGCAATCAATAAAAAAATTAATGAAAGAAATTTATCTATTAAAATTTTAAGAAATAAATTAACACCATAAAATCTTGACATCTCATAAAATTCGAAATCATATTTATTAGCTAAAAGCTTTTTACCTTTGATATTTGGAACATCCTCTAATTTGATATTTAGTGTATCAACAGAATATTTAAAAATTTTTGATAAAACATTAGATTTATTTGTATCCCCATTAAGAATCCAAATTTGTCCTAATGAATGATATTCTAAAATAGATCTTATATCTTCATTCTCATTAAATACGGGAAATTTAATTTCACTTTTTATTAATTTGAGATTTAAATTATTTAAATCAGTAATCATACAACATTTAAAAATTAAAATTTTTTCAAATTTTTCTGAAAGTATTTTTTTTATATCTTTATAGCTACCCACTAGCATAATATTTTTTTGAATTATATTTTTATCAATTAATTGCTGGTAGAGATTGTTGAAATATAATTTTACTAAAAATAAAACAACTATATGTGTGGTTAATAAATAAATAAATTTTAATTCTAATCTAAAATTAATTCTGAAAATAAAAATCATAGCAAAAACACAAATAATTGAAATACTTATATTTAAAATGTCTTCTTTTAAAAATGATAGAAAATTTTTTTTGTATTCTTTTTTATTTTTAAAAAAGAATGAAGTTATAAAATAAATAATTGATAATAAAATAGAATAAAAAAAAAATTAGAATTTTTAAATATCTTAAAATCAGTTAATTCATAAATTGAATAATCACTTAATATTACAAACGCATAAGCTGTGACTAAAAGTATTAAAGATTTTATAAAGTTTGAAAATAAAATATAACCAGAGTCGTCGTTTTGAAAAACTTTTTCAAGCCGAAACATTGTTAGCTTTTTGTGTAATACTCAGGTGAATAACTGTAATAGTAACTATAATAACTATCTTTTGATGTATCTAGATCGTTAATAACTATTCCATTAATTTTAGCACCTACATTTTGAACTTTTTTAATTGAGGACATAAACGAGGCTGTTCTTGTTTCTTCTGATCTTATAACGAATAAATTATAATCAGATGCTTGAGTTAAAATTAACGTATCAGAAACTGGTTGGACAGGTGGAGAATCTACAATTACATAATCATACTCCATTTTTAAAACGTCTAAAAATTTTTTAATTTGTTCTTTATTTACAATATCAGACATATCAAATCTTTTTTCACCAGAGGTGATAATATCTAAATCTGTACCTGGAACTTTAAAAATTGCTTCATTTAATTGTGCACTTCCTGTAATTATTTCTCCTAAACCCAAAATTTCTCTATCAAATTGATAAAATCCATTAAGAACCGAAGGTCTTCGAATATCTGCTTCAATAAATAATACTTTGTTTGTCTTCTCTAATGAAAGAGCGAGGTTAAAAGCAAATGTGGTTTTGCCTTCAGAGGGGTTTGATGAAGTTACCATATAGCTTCTATTTTTTGAAAATTTAGACTCTATCGTTGCTCTAGAAGATCTAATTGCCTCTGCAAAACTTGAGGCACCATCTTCAACAAACATTTGTAGTATATGAAATCCTCTTTTTAATTTATCTACTCTAGGAAGTATGCCAATTTGTGGAATGTTTAAGGAGTCTATAGCTTCTGGACTTTTAATTACAGAGGAATTCATTTCTCTAAAATACAACAATCCATAAACTCCAAAAAAGGAAATTAAAAATGCTAAAATAAAATTTTTTGTTGGCTGCGGTGAAAAAGGACTTAAAGGTAAATTAGGCGTCTCTATTACTTTTAGTTTTGATACTTGTAAGTTTTGCGCCTCATTAGTTTCTTTAACTCTTTGCAAGAACGACTCATATAACTTTCTACTACTTTCAACTTCTCTAGAAAATTTTAACATCCCGGCCTCTTTTTCCTCAATGATTCTCAGCTCATCTGTTGCTTTTTGAAGTTCCTCCTCAGATAATTTTATGAAATTGTCTAAATTACTTAATTCAAAAGCTTTTTGTTGAATATTTTCATCTAATATATCTTTTAACTGTACTTTCAAATTTTCATTTAAATCATTTGCTTGGATTATTTTTGGATGCTTATCAGTATATATTAAAGACAAAGATTGAATATTACTTTCATTGGCAGTTAAGCTTGCTTTTATATTTGATATCTCGTCCCTTGATCTTAAATCTTTTATTGCCAGCAATGCATCTACATCGCCATCTGCAACTTTAATTGACAGCAAATCATTTTGTTGTTCTTGATAATTTTTTTTGGCATCCACTATCCTTGAAGATATTGATTGAATTTCTTTTATTTTAAGTTCTTTAACATTTCCTGTATCAACTAAGTTATTTTCTCTTTTATAATCAGATAACTTTTTTTGAGCTACATCCATTTGAGCCACTAATTCTTTTAATCTTTCAGTAATTTTTTGATTTGCATAATTTGTTATTTGTATTTTACTATCAATTTCATATCTTTGATAAGAGTCTATTATTGAAATTAGAGCTAATTGAGAAATTTTTGGATTTGTAGATACAAAAGACAATTCAAGAACATCACTTCTAGGTATATTTCTAACTGAAAAATTTTCAGTTAGAATTGATTTTAAAAAATCCTCGTCAATATTTTGTTTTTTGGTAAAAATCCTTTGAAAAAAATTCTGTTTATTTTCAGAGTATAAGTTTTTAAATTTCATTGAATTTTTTTTATCTTTAACTATATATTCTTGAACTTCGTCACTTTTTAATATTGCCATCTGATTGTTAATTCTATTACTTTGAGCCTCTATTGAGTAAACTTCTTCAATATTTACAATTTTATTATCATCTGGTTCGATGACTATTGTTGCTTTACTAAGGAATTTTTTTTCTTGGTTTGATGAGATTAAAAAAACTAATAAAGATAATATTAATGATAATGTTATTAGATTTTTTAAATTTTTTTTTGCAACTAAGAAAAAAAATTTCAGATCTCCAACATCAAATATATTTATTAGTGAGTTAATTCTATCGATCATGATTAGTTTGATTTTTATTTCTTTTATACAATAAATTCAATAATTTGCTAAATATCTGGTTAAAATGTCCATTAATAGGCTCATTTTTGCTAGTCAAAATATTTGAAGGTTTGATTGATTATTATATTACTATCAATATGGGTCATTTAAAAATTTTTTCAAAATACTTTTTTTTAGTGTTATTTTTTTTGAACAGCTGTGTATCCCTTCCAGGTATAAATAAATCACCTGGTAAAAAAAAACCAAATAAAAAAATTATCGAAAGTGAATACTCAATTAAAGATGTTGGCATCAATATTGTTAAAATTAATACATTGTCTGAGATGGATATTGATTTTTATAATAAAAGAAAAGTAGAGGAAGCTGACTTTAAAGTAAAAAAATTTTCTAATATTTATAATTATAATTACGAATATATTTTAGGACCAGCGGATACAATTTCTATAAATTTAACTGATACAGATGATCTTGATAATACCTATCTTATTGATCAAGAAGGTATGATAGATCTTCCATTTATTGGAAAAGTAAAATTAGACGGTCTAACTTTAAATCAAGCACAAAATATTTTGGTAGATGTAGTCAAAGACTTTTATAAAAATCCAGACCTTCAAATAAATATCGAGGAATTTAATAGTAGTAAAGTTTATATTGTTGGGGCCGTTAGAAATCAAAAAACAATTAAATTGGATCAAAAACCAATTAAACTTATAGAAGCTGCAATAGAAGCTAACTTCAATCCAAGCGCTCAAGATAAGCTATTTGGCACAAAGGGATTTTTAAGAAGAGATAATGAAGTTTATAAAATAAATTTAGCAAATGCCTTTAGCGGGACTGATGAGAAGGAAAATTTTTATTTAAAAAAAGATGATGTCATATTTATAGATAGAAATTCTGATGCAATACACGTATTTGGAGAAGTCAGTAAGCCTGGTGTTTATTTTCCAAATATTGGTTACTCACTCACAGAATTAATTTCAACTAGTGGTTTAAATCAAATAACTGCAAATGCTAAGAAAGTATATGTAATTAGAGAAAAGTTTGACTCCTTCTTAGAAGTTGATGTTTTTCAATTAGATATAAGGAACCCTATAAATTTAATTGCAGGAAGAAAATTTATGCTTCAATCTAAAGACATTGTTTTCGTACCGCCAACAGAAATAGTTAAATGGAATAGAACCATAAGTTTATTGTTGCCACAAACAGATCTATTTAAATCTTATAACCCAATAATTAATAACGGTCTTCAAACTTATGAGGAACCGTAAGATTTTTTATTTAAAATAAAAAATATTACAAATAAAATCTGAATTATTGGAATGTGCAAAGAGAAATCAAAAGATAAAATAATAATTGCGAAAGATAATATTAAAATATTTTGAAAACTATAATTTTTTTTATTAAAGAAAAATTTAGATACACTTAAAAAAAGTAGTAAAAAACCAATTACACCAAATTCTCCTAAGAATTCAAATATATCAGCATGCGAATGGTTAGCAAATTGACTTGAAATATTAATAAATTTTAATTTGAATAAATTTTCAAATCCACCAGCACCATAACCAAATAAAACAAAATTTTTGAATTCGAAAATTGAAAATTTAATTATATCAAATCTTGATGTACTTGATATTTCACCAGATATTGAAATAAAATCTTCTTTTAAAAAATAAAACCTATCTATTATTTCAGTTCTACCAAAATAAAGACCAATAATCAATAAATCAAAAAAAACAATTAATAAAATTATAACTCTAAAAGAATAACTTTTATTTTTTTCAAAAAAAATCTCATTTAATAAATAAAACAAAATAGTTATTAGTAATAAAAAATTTCCTATTCTTGAAAATGAAGTAATTATTCCAATAGTAATAAATACAATAAACAATCTTGTATAAATTTTTAAAAAAAAATAATTTTTTTTTTTATTTATTTCAAAGCTCTTTAACAATTCTAGGCTAGAAATTAAGCAGAAAATGAGAAAAATAGCTGAAATAGTTCTATTAACAAAAAAACCGGTAGATGCATTTTTATAATATGAATTTTTAAAAATTAAAATATCTGGATTACCATTTAGGTAAAATAATACAGCTATAATTGATGAGATGAACCCAGTTAGAGATAAATAGAAAAAAAATCTATATTTATGTCTTTCGGTATAAAAAATCATCCTACATATAAAAACAAATAGTAATAAAGATGTAAAATTTAATAGTTGAAAATAAGAGTTTGAAGGAGATAGGCTAATAGATGAATAAGAAATATTTTCAAATTGATATAATATTTTAAACTTTTCTGGTGAAATATATTTTAAGATATTTTCTGATAAAGGAATTATTTGGAAAACCAAAAATAATAAAAACATTAAATACAAAAAAATAGGTTTTTTATTATTTAAATAAAAATTTTTTAAATGAAGATTATAATTTTTATCTTTTAAGCAATATACGAAAAATATACTTATTAAAATAAAGTTTAATTGAATAAATAAATTTGAATTTCCTCCATTAAAAATTATGCAAAGAGATAAAATTGAAAAAAATAAATATTGATATTTTTTATTTTTTGAAAGATTCATGATTAGTTAGGTGATACATTGGTTTCAAAAACATCATCAAAATCTTCTGTAGTAACAGCTTCATTATTTTCAATTTTTGATTTAATTGTCTCTGTTACAGTATTGGTATTTTGATTTTTCTCTATAATCTCAACAGCTTTTTCTGGATTTTTTTCAACTATTTTAACGATTACTTCTGAAACTTTCTTTTTAGTTGCCTCATTATTATTTGCACTATCTAATACTTTGTTAGATAAAGTTCCTTTACTGTTTTCAACTAAGTTTGTTACGATCTCTAAATCTTCATCATTTTGTGCGCTTTCTACAGCCTTCTCAACTAATTTTGTAATATTTTGTTCTACAATAGTCGATGTAACAGATAATATTTCAATTTTTTCTTCGTAATTTTCTTGCTTGGTTAAATTATTAACAACATTTAAAGCTAATTTTGAGTCTGTTTCTGATGTAACTTCATCCAAAGTCTCGAGTACTTTTGCAGCGGTGTCATTGTCTGCTTTTGTTACTATTTCTGCTACTGTATTAGATAAATCATCATCATCTACTGATGTTCCTTCTTGTTGATTTTTTGCTGCTTCAATTGCTTGGGAAATAACTGTTGTTTTAATTTCTTCATTTAATGTTTCAATTTTGTTTGGTTGTGTATCAACTATCGCTTTTAATACTTTTGCAGATAAAGATTGTTTTTCTTCAGAAGAATTTTTGCTAACTTCTTCTACT
>Ga0160423_10001497_pt1 | contig 19527 bp, 12 predicted proteins | sample CRUFie14St8metaG_FD_108191 | JGI IMG/M metagenome (GOLD analysis project Ga0160423, IMG submission 108191) | Marine microbial communities from the Costa Rica Dome - CRUD Field 142mm St8 metaG | ecosystem: Environmental > Aquatic > Marine > Oceanic > Photic zone | place: Costa Rica: the Eastern... | reverse complement strand
CTGATTTTTTAACTGCGATTGCTGGTTCTGGTATTAGTGTAAGTTCTGGTCAATTAACAGCTTCTGGTGGTGGTGGAACTACAGACTTAAATAGTTTAAATGCTGGTGTTATTAATACTCAAAATGATAGTATAGGATTTATTGATGCAGATGACAGCAACAATAGTAAGAAAGAATCAATTGCAGATTTTCTAACCGCTATTGCTGGTACTGGTGTTACTGTAAGTTCTGGTCAATTGACAGCAGCCACTGGTACATTATCAAATGTTGTAGAGGATACTGCGCCTAAACTTGGTGGTGATTTAGATGTAAATGGCAAAACCATTATGCATACTTTTAACATAACTGCAAGTGGAAATAACCATTATGTTTTTGCTGATACTGGAAATGTTTGGTTTCCAACATCAGAAAATGATCCGACCTTATATTTAAGAAGAGGTGAACAATATAAATTTAATAATATTTCTGGTGGACACCCAATCAGAATACAATCAACCTCTGGTTCAAGTGGAACAGCATATAATATTGGTGTAACAAATAATGCTGGTTCTGGTGCAGTTATATTCAAAGTACCAATGAGTGCGCCTGCAACACTTTACTATCAATGCACATCTCATGTAAATATGAATGGTATAATTAATATAGTTTAATAGGAGTCTATAATGGGAATTGATACTATAGGAACAAATGCACTTACAGATAATTCTGTTACTGCACCTAAAATTGTAGATGGAGTAGTTGCATCTGAAATAGGAACTGGAGAAATTACAACTGCAAAATTAGCTGATAATGCAGTAACTAGTCTTAAAATAGCAGATGCACAAGTTACAAGTGCAAAAATATATGATGGTGGTATTACCACTGCAAAATTAGCTGATGATGCAGTTACTTCTGCAAAATTAGCAGCTGGATCAGTAAATCAACTGGCTCTTGGTACTGATTCAGTTACATCAGATAAAATAGTAGCTAATGCAGTTACTTCTGCAAAAATAGTGACAAATGCAGTAGAGTCAAGTGAAATTAATAATGGTGCAGTTGGAACTGGCGAATTAGCTAATAATGCAGTTACATCAGATAAAATAGACAATGATGCAGTTACTTCTGCAAAAATAGGAGCAAACCAAGTTGGAAGTTCAGAATTAAATACTACAGATAGTTATGCATTTAGTGGTTATATAAAATCAAATAATTTTATAGATGCTCATGTAGAAATAACATCTGATGGAACTGACACTCTTAATTTATCAACTGCTAATTCTTTTAATATTCAATTAGTAAATACAACAAATACTGTAGTGACATTTAGTTCACCACCTAATCTTACAAATAGTGCATATGTTTTTATGGTAAAAATAAAACAACCAGCATCTGGAACTACACGAAGTGTAACATGGACAGGTGGGGGTGGATATAATGTTAGATGGAAAGATGGAAGTCCACCTACGTTATCATCTGGAAATAGTGATGAAGATATATTTGTTTTTGTAACACAAAATCCAAATGCAAACCCTCCAACCTATTATGGAATGTTTGCTGGTAAAGATTTATCGTAGGGTATTACTTTATGAGTAATATGATGAAAATATTGCAAGGTGCAGCTGGATCACAAGATGAAGATCTAATTTATATGCCAATGGGTAACAATGGTGGCAATGCCAACTGGACATCTGGCAAGCCCGCTCAAAATTATATTACTATAATAGATCCAATAAACAGAGTTGAAAAAGGACACATATCTTTAACTTATAATTATGGTTGGGGTAACTATGGTATTGAACGAGCAAGACTTACATTAGGTGATGACGATTACATATACATTACTGGTACTCATCATCCTAATAGACTTAATAATCTTAATGGAAATCAGAGTGGATATGATGTAAGAGATGGTCTTTTTAGAGTTCATAAAAACTCAACAACTTTAGACTCTGGTTCTTATCATAGTATGTTTCATCAATTAACAAATGGTTTTAATTATTACTCTTGGCAATCAGTATCAAATGCAAACGATTATGGAACAATGTTTGATAATACAACATCACATTTTTGGATAACTAATGGGCGTGGTGGATATGTTGCTGGTTCTGGACAATCTGGTGGTCTTGGGCATCATGATAATTATCCTGCTGTGGTTGCAATAGACACACAAAATTGGCCGACAAGTATAACTCAACCTTCAGATCCAGGCCAAGTAGTTTATAGACCACCAAATCAACATACTAATAGTTTAAATTCTCAAACTGCTTATATAGGTGGTCATTCTAGTGGTAAAAAATTTGGTATTACTACCAATGGAAAATCTGGTTCTGATAGAGAATATGTTGCAGCTGGAAGGAGAGAAGATTCTTTAGGAACTGATCATGGATTGCATGGTTTTGACTTTATGGAAGCGTATGGTATGAATCGAGATAATTCTGGTTCAAATCCAGCAGGAGATTATACAACTGGACACTATGGACTACTAAATGGTGCTGGTGATGATATTAGTTTAAATTTAACTAATTTAGGCGGTAGTTCAGGTTATGGTGCTAGTAATATTAGAAATGGCTATGGTCATAGTTGTCCAGCAATTTTTTATTATAATAATCATTACTTTTCAGCTCAAGAAACTACATCAGGTCAAGATGGTTTACTATGTGTTGATGAAGGTGGTCAAGCAGGTGCAACTTATCCAAATACAAATGTAACACGTAGCAATTCAGTTTCTTCTAGTAATGGAATTTATAAATTACCAAATGGTTATGCCCTAGCTTTAAATGTTACAGGCGGTGGAAGATTTGGATCTTGTTTTAGAGTTCTTAATTTAGATACATTAATTAATGGCACTGGAACTTCTATTCCTGCTAACACTAGACATGGTATGTCACCAGACTATTTTGAAATTCCATCCTCTGTGCATCCAAATAAATCTGGTCAAAATAATCCAGCTCCAATCGTAAACTGTGTTGTAACTAATTCTGGTAAAATTTTTATTTTAAGTGACTATTATGATTCTTCTACAAATAGAGTTATGAATATTATTCAATGTCACTTTAATTCAACTCATACAACTTGTACATTTAGTGGTGGTACATTTTTAGACTCAACATACCCATTTTTAGTAACTGCATCTGGAGCAAATGCTAGTTGGAATGTATTTGTAAGAGAAGCTATAGGAAATTTAACTAGATCAAAACTAGAATGGAATGAGTGATAAATAATGAAAAGTATTAACAATCAATCTAAGATGGTGTATAAATAATACTATAATAGGAAAAAAACAATGGCAGCAATTATTACAGAAAAATTTAGATTACACAATGCAGATCAATTTAAGGAATCTTTTTCCGAAACAGCTGCATCTAATTATTATTTGTTCGTAGGAAAGTCAAGTCCTTTTACTACAACAACAAAGTACTCTGATACTGAAACTACAGGGGGTACTGATTCATCTCCACCTAATCCACATGATAGAGTCATAGAAGAAAATTATAAATGGGATTCTATGTTAGCTGCCAAGAAGATAACATCTACAGATGTTGAATCTGTTATTCCTCGTAGAAACTATCCAACAACAGCAACTACATTGGATATGTATGAACATGATATATCATCTTTAAATACGACAACAAGTGGTGCGACTAATCTTTATGATAGTACATTTTATTTTGTAACTACTGCATATAGAGTATACAAAGTTTTAGATAATGATAATGGTACTGCATTAAATACAACTACAGAACCAACATCAACAGCATCTGCACCATTTTTTCATGGTAATTATTATATTCAATATATGTACACATTAAGCACTGCCGATACCATAAAGTTTTTAACCACAGACTTTGTTGCAGTTAGAACTGATGCAAGTGTAGTTACTGATGTTGAAACTGCATCTGGTGATACTGCACCTTTTAATGGAGCTCCAATACAGGTTGTTCGTATAACGCCTGGAAGTGGTTTAGCTGGTAGTATTCAGAATAGAGATTACTATACAGCAATAAATGGTGATGGTACTGGTGGTATTGTTAAATTAAAAGTTGCAAGTAATAATATTGTTAGATTTGGTCAAAATGGTTCATTGATTCATGCTGGGGGAAGTGGTTATACATTTGGAACTATTGATTTGACAAAATGTTATACTGATGTTGGGTTATCACAAAATGTAGAAGATTTGTCTGGTGGTGGTTCAACAGTTGTTCCAATCATATCACCAAGAGTTGGACATGGACATAATCCAGTTGCAGAACTGGGTGGTCACTTTGTTATGATGAATGCAAGACTAGAACAAACAGAAAGTGGTGACTTCACAGTTGCAAACGATTTCAGAGAAGTTGGTATTGTTGTTGATCCACATCTAAGAGGCGGAACGACAGTTTCTACTGTATCACAAGTAAGAATGACTTATGCAATTAAAATGACATCATCAAGTGGTTCATTTGATGTTGACGAAAAAATAACACAAGCAACAACAAACGCAACTGGTAGAGTTGTTGAGTGGGATGCAACAAATAAAATTTTATATTACTTACAAGAACAATGGGAAAACTATGGTATAGACTCTAATAGTTCATCATCAACATATAGAAATCATGTTGCTTTTAGTTCTAATCATTTAATTACTGGTGCATCAAGTAATGCAAATGGAACTCCAGATAGTGGTACTGCATCTCAAACATTGTCTGGTATAACATTTGCAAATGGATATGCATTACCAGAACTAGAACATGATAGTGGAAATATTATCTATGTAGAAAATCGTAGACCAATCTCCAGAGCATCAGACCAAACAGAAGATATAAAAATAGTTATAGAATTTTAAATTAGGAATTTGATTTAATGGCTACAAACTTTAATGTAAAACCCTACTATGATGATTACGACTCATCAAAGAATTTTCACAGAGTTATGTTTCGTCCTGCTTATTCAGTACAAGCTCGTGAATTAACACAACTACAGACAATACTACAAAATCAAATTACTAAGTTTGGAGAACATATTTTCCAAAATGGTTCTATGGTTATTCCAGGCGATCTTAACTTTGATATGCAGTATGATTATATTAAAGTTAACTCTGCATATAATACATTAGAAGTTGAAACATACAGAACAAGTTTTTTAGATAAAATAATTGTAGGTGCAACAAGTGGTGTAAAAGCAAAGGTTATCGGTACAGTTGCAGCTACAAGTTCAACATCAACCACATCTGCTGATCCTATAACTCTTTATATCAAATATGAAGATAGTGGAACAGATAATGCAACACTTAAATTTGCATCTGGAGAAGTTGTTACATCAACAAACGCAAATAACACCACAACTGTAAATCCAAGTTTAAGTGCAAATCAAACAACTGAATTAAATGCAACCATACAATCAACCGATACTCCAGTTGGTACTGGTTCTGCTGTACTGGTTCATGCTGGTGTTTATTTTATTAATGGCCATTTTGTTTCTAATACAGAACAAGTTATTCTTTTAGATAAGTATACTAATACACCATCATATCGTGTTGGATTTGTTGTAGCAGAAACTTTTACAACACCAGAAGAAGATATCAGTTTATTAGATAATGCAACTGGATCATCCAATGTAAATGCTCCAGGCGCTCATAGATTTAAAATCTCAGTAACGCTAACAAAGAAATCGTTAAGTGCAACTGATGATTCTGACTTTGTTGAACTAGGAAGAATAAGTAATGGTAAAGTACAATCTTATAAGAAAAATGCAGATTATGCTGAACTACAACACACACTTGCAAGAAGAACATTTGATGAAAGTGGTAACTACGAAGTCAGACCATTTTTAGCAGAGGTACGTGAACATTTAAAGAGTGGAACAAATAGAGGTATCTATTCTGCATCTGATGGTGGAGATGCTGATAAAATTGTATTTGCAGTAGAACCAGGCAAAGCTTATGTTGATGGTTATGAGATAGAAACCATGTCAACACAGTTTATTAAAACTGATAAACCAAGAACATTTGATAGAGTAGAAGATAAAACAATACAAACACCAGTGGGTAATCATGTTATTGTTAACACACACAAAGGACTTCCAAATATTAGTCAATTTGGAGAAGTTGATTTATATGATGGGTTAAAGTCAAGAGCAGCAGGAAGCATTAATTTTCATAGTCTTGGGTCTAAAGTAGGAACTGCAAGAGTAAGGTTTTACGAATTACATTCTTCTAGTTATACAAATGCAGAATTTAAACTTGGTCTTTTTGATATTAAATTAAATGATGGTGTAAGTTTTTCTGATGTAAAACATATTAGATATGATTCTGGTACTGCCAATTCACAATCGTATACTAATCAACAGTTTGCTGGTAACGCTGGTTCTAATAATTTACCAGATTTTATTGCTGATATAGTTCCAGATTTAGTTACATTATCTGGTGCAGCTACTTCATCAAGTTCTTCTACTACAATCACTGGTTCTGCTGGTTCATCATTTTTAACAGAACTTAAAGCTGGAGATGCAGTATATTTAGATGGTGATTTTATGGGTATGGTAAATGCTATTAATAGTAACACTGATCTAACATTAACTACAAATGCAGCTGCAACTGTATCGACTGCTGTTAAAATACAAAAGTTTTCTGCGAAATTAATTAGACCAGATCAAAAACTTTTAGTATTTCCTACTAATTATCGTAGAGTTAGAAAAATTCGTGGAGATACAGTATCAAATCCAGATAACTCACTGGGAACAACATATACAATAACAAAAACACTTACTGCTACAACCAGTGGTTCTGGATCTGCAACATTTGACTTAGATCCAAATGAAGAATTTCAAAGCACAAGTGATGTTGGAAATTATATTCTGGTAAATGGATCTAATGGTAATCAATTTATACTTACCTCATCCAGTTTGACTCTTACTAATACAAACAAAACTGTTATTATTACTACTGGTTCTAATAATACTGCCGTGAAATTGATTGCAGCTGTAAAAGTGTCTGGTGCAAAAGGTCAAGAAAAAACTAAAACTTTAGTTAGTGGCGAAATTAAAGATACATCTACACAAGCAGAATCACAAAATACAGAAATAAAGTTGGGTAAGGCAGATGGTTATCAGTTAGTGTCCATAAAAATGTCTACAGATACAACTTTTGGTACTAATGCAACAGCATCAGATCCAGATATTACAAGTAGATATACTTTTGATGGTGGACAGAGAGATGCATTTTATGATCTTGCAAGAATAAATCTTAAGCCAGGTCAACCAGTTCCAACTGGAAGATTACGTATTACCTTTAATTATTTTACTCATAGTTCTAGTGGTGGTGGTGACTATTTTTCTGTAGACTCTTATGCTTTAAATTATGAAGATATACCAAGTTATACTTCCACACAAGGTAATGGAAGAAAATTTGAATTAAGAGATTGTTTAGATTTTAGACCAAGAATAGATGATAATGGTGCAACTTTTACTGGCCCTAATGCTATTTTATCAGAAATACCTAAATTTGGAACAAATGCAGAAGCAGACTTTTCTTATTTCTTAGGAAGAAAAGATTTAATTTTCGTAGATAGACTAGGAAGTTTTGATGTACTACAAGGTGTACCTTCATTAAATCCAGAAAAACCACAAGAACCAGAAAATGGTATGGTTTTATTTGAAGTTGCATATGAACCTTATGTAGTAAATTTAAAAGAAGTAAGACATAAAAAATTAGACAATCGTAGATATACTATGAGAGATATAGGTAGACTAGATAAAAGAATTTCTAATCTAGAATATTATACATCTCTTAATCTTTTAGAAAAAGAAACAGCAGATCTTGCAGTTAAAGATTCAGATGGTAACGATAGATTAAAAAATGGATTTATTGTAGATAACTTTTCTGGTCATGTAATAGGTGATTTTATAAATCCAGATTATAAAAATTCTATAGACATGAAGAAAAGAGAGCTTCGTCCTATGGCATTCAGTGATAACGTAGGATTAATAGAAGCCGTAACAAGTAACGCATCTAGAACATCTGCAAACTATAGAGTACATAATGATGGTATTATAACATTACCATATACAGAAACAACTCATGTAGAAAATCCATATGCATCTGATAGTTTTGATATAAATCCATATAAAGTTGCACCTTTCAATGGTAAGGTTGTTCTTGTGCCATATTCTGATGATTGGAATGATGTAACAAGAAGGCCTGATATTGTTGTGAATGATGATAATAACTTTGATGCAATTAAAGAAATTGCAGATGAAACAGGTGTAACAGGTGTTGTATGGGAAAGTTGGCAAGATAGTTGGTATGGTTCTCCAGTATCTGCTGGAACTCAAAGTTTGGGTAGTACTCAATCAACATCATCAACAAGGGTGTCTGGTGGTACAGTTACAACAACTACAGAAACAAGTCAAAGTAGAGAAGTATTTTCTCAAACTGTAGGACAAGTTCGTTCTGGTATAGAAACAACTTTACAATCTACAGTTGAAACTCATAATATGGGTGACAGAATTGTAGGTATTTCTATGATACCTTTTATTCGTTCCAGACCAGTAAGTATTTCTATTCAAAATATGAAACCTAATGCAAAGTTATATGGTTTTTTTGATAACGAAAATGTAACATCTTTTATTAGACAAGCAGATATTTTTAATCTTACAATAACTCAACAAACTTTAACTGATAATGGGCCAATAGAATTAAGTCCAAATCAATTAGAAACGCCTGGTGCTTCAGCTGCATCTGATTCTGGTAGAATTTGGGATGGTGCTACTGATGCAGTACAAGCTTTTGGTTTTGGTGACATTATTAGAAATTCAACTCATACTGCAACAACTGTTACTAATGTTTCTTTCACAGGAACTGGTGGATCAGATACAACTTCTGCACAAGTTACAGTTGCAAGTGTTGATGAAATAAAGCCTGGTCATCATATCCAGTTAAGTAGTTTAACTGGAACTACAGAATTAAATTTTACTGTATCAAGAAATAATAACTATGTTGTAACTGCTGTAGACTCATCAACTAAAATAGTTACCATTGGTGCGATAGGTGGTGGTAGATTAGATGATGGAACTGATTTAAATAAACTTTCATCTTCTGGTGCTCAAACTGGAACTTTACAAAGACTTCAAGCATCTGCTCATATTGCAACTCAAGGGCCTGGAACATCAACTGCAAGAGATGTTTTTGTAACAAATGTTTTAAATGGATTTGCAGTGGGCGAAACTGTAAATGGAACGATTGCAAAAATTTCTAATGGTAAAGTAAATATTACAATGGTTGTATCTTCTATTAATGGAAGTACAGTTACAACATCTGCTCCAACAATGAAAACAAATTCTAGTGATATGATTACAAATGCAAATGGTCAGTTTGTTGGTGTCTTTTATATTCCAAATACAGAAGAAGTAAGATTTAGAACTGGTGAAAGATTATTAAGATTAATTGATAATATTAATAATAGTACAGAATTTGGATTATGGTCTACTAAAGGTGAAAGAGAATATAATGCAACTGGTATTGCAGAAGAAAGAGAACAGACTATTCTTAACATAAGAAAGGCTCACTTTCAAAGAGATTATAAAGAAGAAACACAAACAGTTAATAGAACTGTATATGGTGCAGTTCAAACAAGTACTAGACCAATCGCATCTGCATTTGTTGCTGATCCGCCCCCACCACCACCAGATCCACCACAAAGACACGATCCTCTCGCACAAACATTTTTAAATGTAGGACAAGAAGGTGCATTTGTTACTAGTGTAGATTTGTTTTTTAGTGTAAAAGGTACAAGACCAGTAACAGTACAGATAACTGATACAATAGATGGATTTCCATCTAATAAAGTAATGTCAGAAGTAACACTAGAGATTGATGATATCAATGTATCTGATGATGCTTCAGCTGCAACTCGATTTACTTTTCCATCACCTGTATATCTAAAAGATGATATAAATTATGCAATCTTAATTAAGGTTGATGAGCCTGGAACAAGAGTATTTTTCTCTGAAGTCGGTGGAACAAATCTAACTGATAGTAGATTGATATCTGCAAACCCATTAACAGGAACATTATTCTTATCACAAAATGGTCAGACATGGACACCACATCAGACTCGTGATGTTAAGTTTACTTTATATCGTGCTGATTTTGATATAAGTGGTACTGGAACTCCATCATTTGTAAATACTACAGTTCCTGCTGATACTTTAAAATTTAATCCATTTCAGACTAACACAGGAACTAGTAAAGTTAGAGTTCTTCATCAAAATCATGGAATGAAAGCAAATGATAAAGTTACAATTTCAAATGTTGCAAATGGTTTTTATGGTGCAGAATCAACAACTCAAGGTATTACATCAGATGCACTAAATGGAACTCATACAATTACTAGTGCAGATAACGATAGTTATATTATTACTATTACTAATAACGCAACCAATATATCTGGTAACTTATCTGATTTAAAATCTGTATTTAGTGGTGGTGATGGTGTTGTTGCAACAAGAAACCTTGCAGCTGATATTGTACAACTTGCAGTATCAGAAATTAAAGTTCCTGGCACAACTATTGGATATCAATGGACAGGTATGAATACATCTTATACAAAACAAAGTCCTAGATCTATACCAGAAAATAGAAGTTATTATCCACCATCAAGAGAAATAGTTGCTTCAGAGGTCAATCAAAATAATAGTTTAAGTGGTGGTAGAACTGGAAACTCAAGTCTTGTTGCTGGAACTTCTGCAAATGTTATTGCTTCAATGAAATCTACTAGTTCATTTTTAACACCTGTATTAGATAGTGAAAGAATATCACTATGTTTAACATCTAATAAGATTTCTAATTATACTAGGTCAACATTTAATGATACTGATTTAGATGATAGAGCTCTAGGTGCATCAACTAATATTTCATTTAGTGGTAGTACGATATCTGCTACTTCATCTGGCACTATTAGAGATGAAATTAAAACTTTGGATATAGGTAAAGAAATAACTATATCTGGTAGTGGATTTAATGACTTAACTTATTCTATTATTGATGTTGCAGATGATGGTTCTTCATTTGAGGTTTCTCCTCTTACTGTTACTGAAACTGCTGGTGGAACAGTTATAATTACTCAACATGAAAGATATCTTGATGGTATTGCACCAACTGGAACATCAAATGCATCTAACTATATGACAAAAAGATTTAGTTTAGATAATCCAGCAACTGCACTAAAAGTATTATTTGATGCAAACAAACCAAGTTCATCAACAATAAATGTTTACTATAAGATTGTTGAAGAAGGTGATACAAGAGATTTTGACAAAATACCTTATAGACTTGCAACAATAGATAATTTGGATTCTTCTGATGACAATCCAAACTTATTTAAAGAAAGAGAATTTACTATCAATAATTTAAATTCTTTTTCTTCTGCAGCTATTAAGATAGAAATGAAATCATCTAATAGTGTTTTCGTACCAAGAATTAAAAACCTAAGAGTATTAGCATTGGCATTGTAAAATGGATAAAATTAAAGTAGAAGGATATGGAGAACTTGTAAGAGAAACATCTAGTGGTGCAACCATTAATACAAGTCGTTCATCATATCATACATACATGGAAACTATGAAGAAAAAGAAAATGGAAAAAGATCAACTGAGAGATGCAGTAAGAGAAATTAATACATTAAAAAGTGAAATGCATGAAATCAAATCTCTCATATTAAAACTAGTGGATAGAGAATAATGGCAGATCGTAACGCACCAGCCTCGTTTACCTTTGAAGAGTGGAGAGTAGAATTTAATCAACTTGCAACTGATGTAGGTGATATTGGTAATCTTCCAAATGTAGGTGGTAATAATCCTACAGATATTATTGAGGCATTAACACAACTAAATTCTGGAATTACTCTTTCAGATGGGTCAAACACACAAGCACTTCAAGCTGGTAATACCTTGACAATAAATGGAACTGCAAATGAAATAGAAGCAACTGTTTCTGCAACTGATACTTTAACAATAGGACTTCCTAATAATGTAACAATAAGTGGCGATTTAACAGTAAATGGAAACATAAGTGGTGCTGGTGTTGCAGATCAAGGATTTGCAATTGCAATGGCGGTTGCACTTGGTTAGTGAATATAAATAGGATAAAAGGAACGAAAGACTATGGCAAATAATTTTAAAAACGCTTTTGCAACAAACGTAAGTATTAATAGTGGATCTCCTACTGATGTGTATACTTCATCTGTAAGTGGTAGTGGTGTTAATTCTATCTTAGTAGAACTTGACATTGCAAATACAGGTAATAGTGCAGTTAATGTTACAGTTCTTATAAGAGATAATTCAGCATCAACTTCATATCATGTTATAAAAGGCGCACCAGTACCAGTAGGATCAACATTAAAAGTTGTTTCTGGACAAAAGATAGTCTTAAACGCAGATGATAAGGTACAAGTTTATGCAACAGCTAACACAGTAGATGTGGTTGCTTCAATTCTAGAGGGCGTTTCATAATGTCAGATAGTTCTTATATTGGAGTTCCATTTATAAATAGAGTTTCACCAAACTTTATAAAAGAGGATTTTAATGGATCAAATCTTTCTACGATAAATGGTCATGCAAATTCATATGAACTATCTAATGAAGTTCCTGGCGCTAATCCAGAAAATCTTATGGTTGTTTTGGATAATGTTATTCAACAACCAGATGTTGCATATGTTATTAGAACAAATGCATCTAGTGAACCAAAAATATTAAATTTTCAAGGTAGTGTTCCTGTTACTGCATCAATTTATGTTATTCATAGAGGAATAGGTGGATTTTCAATGAAGCCACCAACTGGTTCTGTAGGTTCAAATGAACTTGCACCTAACTTAACATCTTTTACTACAGATGTATTTACAGGAGATGGTTCAACAACTGCATATACTCTTTCAGAAACACCACCAAATGTAAATTCAATTTTAGTATTTGTTGATGGTATTTTACAAAAAGTTACAACGAACTTTACTCTTTCTGGAAATACATTAACATTTACTGGAGCTCCAGATAATAATGCAGAGATAGAAATTAAACATCTTGCAGTTCGTTCAATTGTTCGCAGATCAACAGATTTTCAGTTAGATACTTTTACTGGAGATGGAAGTGATACTACTTTTACGTTATCTAATTTTGGTATTCCAACAAATAGTGCTTTTGTTTTTGTTAATGGTAGTTTGATGCGACCAACTACGGATTATGCAATTAGCGGTAATGTATTAACCTTTACTTCTGCACCAGCTAATAGTGCAGTAATATTAGTAAGATATCAATTATAGTGAGGTAGAATTTAATGTCATATATCGGATCACAACCTTCCTATGGTGCATTTGAAAAACAGTTTTTTACTGGTAATGGAACTACAACACAATATAGTTTAGATCATGTTGTAAATTCTGCAGCTTCTCTATTAGTAAGTGTAAATGGAGTTATATTAGAACCAGATGTAGGTTATATAGTAGGTTCAGCTGGTGGTGTATCAAGTATTACTTTTACATCTGCGCCTGGAAATAGTCATAGAATTTTTATTGTTTACATGGGTAAACAATTATTAACACAACCAGAAATAACACCACACATAGATGAGTTTAATGGTGATGGATCAACAACTGCGTTTACTTTAACTAAAACTCCGATTGGAGCTCCATCTGCAAGTAGATTTATGGTTTTTGTTAATAATGTATATCAAAGATATGGATCTTCATATGCATATACAGTAAGTGGTTCTACTATTACATTTACAAGTGCTCCACCAGCTGGAACAAATAATATTCAAGTATTGCAACTTGATGTTGCTATGACAAATGTAATAAATACAGTTGCAGATGGGTCAGTTACCAGAGCTAAATTAAACTTTGATCCAGATGATGAAGCTGCGGCTCTGGCAATTGCGTTAGGATAAAATAGGAAAATAAAATGGCAAACACATTTAAAAATGCAATGAAATCAAATGTAAGTAATGGTTCTTACGATCTATTATATACTGCACCAAGTGGTTCTGGTAATGCTGGTATAATTCTTGGTCTTGCACTTGCAAACAAAACAACTTCTGCTGTTACAGTAATAGTACAAATAACTGCAGCTGGAACTGGTGCTACTATTCAACTTTTAGAAAATGTAAGTATTCCAGCAAACACTACATTAGAAGTATTGGGTGGACAAAAATATGTATTAGAAGCAGGAGATCTATTAAAAGTACAAGCTGGAACTGGAACTGCTATAGATGCATTTTTAGGAGTAATGGAGAGGACTTAGTAAATGCCTATTTCAAAAATTAATACAAGTGGTATTGCTGATAATGCAGTTATATCATCAAAGATTGCACAGGATATTGTAGTTGCAGATGATATAGCTAACAATGCAGTTACAGTAAATGAACTTGCAACTGATGCTGTGACAACAATTAAAATATTAGATAGTGCAGTTACTTCTGCTAAAATAGCAGATGGAACAATTGTAACTGCCGATCTTGCAAATGATTGTGTAACTATTGATAAACTTGCAAATGATTCTGTCGGTGCAGATCAAATTGTAAATAATTCAATAACATTAGGAACACACACCACTGGTAACTATTTGTTAGATATTATCCCTGCTCCTGGCTCTAGTGGACTTACTATAACACATACGCAAGGAGAGGGATCTACTGCATCCATAGCATATTCACCAGCAAATGATTCAATAACATTAGGAACTCATACTACTGGTAATTATATGTCAAATGTTACTGCTGGTACTGGTATTAGTGTATCTCATACGCAAGGAGAAGGATCTAGTGCAACTATAAGTATAAATCAACCTTTAGTTGATGTTCATCAATCTGTTTCTTATACATCTGGAACAAATGATTTTAGTTTGAATTTATCAAATGCTAACAGTTTTACTATAACACTTACTCAAAATTCTGACATTATATTTACTAATGTTCCTACTTCAACAACAGAAACTTTTTTATGGACAATAACTATTATACAAGGATCATCAAATTATTCAGTAGTTTATCCCACAAATGTTCATTGGCCTAATGGACAAAAACCAACTCTTTCATCAACTAATGGTGCTATAGATCAATTTGTTTTTATGAAAAGTGGTGCTACAGGTAGTGGTGGTAATATCTATGGGTTTACTGTCGGACAAGATATAAAAGCACCAGCATCACCATAGGAGAATTTATTTATGAGTAATATGATGAAATTGGTCAATGCAGCTGCTGGTCAAGTGGTTGGTGATCAAATATTGTATATGTCACAAACAAGTCACACATCCAGTTCAGGCGGTCAACAAAGATTAAATTCAATCAATGTTGATACTGGAAATGTGACATTAGGTCAAAACACATTTAATTTTTATTCAGATACTATGAATGAAACTACTGGTGTTGGACAAAACATATTTCTTCCATCTCATGGAAATTATGGAACTGGGTTGGTTTCTACCTATTGGTCATATCCATATTTAGATGAAGATGGAAGTTATTATATTGGTAGTTCTACTAATTTAGCAAGCACACACAATTTAAGAGATGCAGTATACAATCATATAGAAGGACATCAACTTACTACTATTTTGATGAAATTTAATTCTAAGACATTAACAGGTGAGCCTGGATATTTTTATGATCTATTTGCTCCATCTGATGATGGAAATATGACCTCTTATATTGATAATATAGGTATTCATTCACCATCAAATTCAATAGCAGTTGGAGGGTATTCTACAGTAAGTGGTTATTATTATGGTAGTAATGTTACAACTCATTCATCACCCACTCAAACACTAAGAGTTACTTCTTGGCCATCAACTGGAGTAAATGCATTTAAATCTGGTTTTTATAATAGTTCTAGTAATCCTACTGGTGTAAACTACGGGCCTTTTATAAAAACAGGTAATTTGATTACAGAACCTACCGATCATACTACGACAACAATAGGTAGTTCTTACTTTGCAACATCCTTTGTTACTAATGGAACTGATCAATTTGGAGCATCTGTCGGGCCCCATAGTAATGATCAAGCTTTGACTTTTAGATATGCATATTCATCTGAACCATACTATTCTAACTATCCACATTCAGCAAGTGCTGGTGGAACATATTCACCTAACAGTATATATTATAGTACAGCATATAGTGGAAATACAAATGCATCGCCTGGCTTAAATCAAAATTTTGGTGATTATTTTCCAGCTTTATCTGCACCAGAAAATCCATTTACTAATATGTCTGGAGTATCATTACCACCTAATAACTATGGAATAATAGGTGGTCATGCTCCTAATGCGTATCAGTGGGGAACTTATTATAATACTACAGGCAGTGGAAATAGACCTCTTGGGATTATGAGGACATTTTATAGGCCTGGAAACAAAAATAATAATGTGCCTGGAATGTATTATATAATGGATTTAAATTATAATGTCTGGATGTGTCCAGAGGATACTGGTTGGCCACAATATCTTGGATCTTTTAATTTTGTTGGATACTATGGAAACGAACTGCGCCGATCTTTTGTAACATCTGGTTCTGCTGGTTCTGTTAACGGCGGTCTTTTGATTACCTATTACAATGGTGGACAAAATCCATCTGGAGGATATACTAACAAAACTGTAGGATTTATGGATTTAGATAATAGAATTGGGGCACTACAAGGTGGAGGAGCTGGTGGTAATCCTCTTTATTATCCCAATGGGGGAACAGCACTTAATACTTGGCCTGGGCCTAGTTATCTATCACAATCACAAAATCCAAACGATAAACCTTTAGAAAAAATTGTCCAAGTTGCAAGTGGTAGATTGTTTGGAATTACTGGATATGAAAATCCTCAAACAATGGGAAACACTTATGGTGGTTTTAGAATACATGAACTTTTTATTAGTGCAGCTGATCCTAATAATCATTTTGCAAGAAGTATAACTTGGGGAAATAGTTATGTAATTGATCAGGGTTATCAAGCAGCGCCAATTATTAAAACAATAATAGGTAATATGCCTAATCCAAAACAACAACACGCAGATTTTACCTCTATTGCAAGAACAAGATGGTTAGATTATGGTAGAAATTTTATAAAAGATGTACCTACTGATATAATTTATCTTAGAGAAAATGAAACCATATATGCTATTAATCCAAACACTAGAACTAATGTGACATCTATAAATTTTGCTAATAATCCAAGTCATGATTCAAATGGTAATAATTTAACACAGATCATACATGATACTCATGCTCAAAGTTCTGGTGGTTACTTATCTTTTGATGCTGGTGGTGAAAATGCCAATGCAACAAATAATGATGCCGTTCCAGAAAATGAACGATATAAAACTTTTGATATGATTTTTGGTGATGATGGAAGAGTATATCTTGCACTTACTGCCAGACAAAACCAACATTCAGGATCTAACTTAGATTATGCTCTTGTAAGATTTTATACAGGTACTGCTGGAGATAAACTTCAAATAGGATATAGTGGTTCTTGGGCAAATCAAGGTGTGAGTAGACATAATGATAACAACCAAGAAAATTATTCAGAACTTTATTGGATTAATTTAATAACAAATTTTGGTGGTTCGCCTGGTACTAATCAAGATGCAATAGCTGGAAGATCTTATTATGTAAATGGTAGTGGTTATCCTCATTACTGGAATCACGTAAACTTAATGTTTGATAATAAAAGATGTAGTGTTTTTGCAGTTGCAAGAAGAGATTATTCTAGAGAGGCAGGAGCGGACTCAACTGGTTGGGCTGGTTACTCTTGTATAACTGCTGTTGCAGTATCTGATTCATATAATACACCAATTGCTGGTTATCAAGGAAGTCGTGGATATAGATGGCCATCTCCAAGTAGTGGTAATACTACTGTGAGAGCAGATTATAATACTGGTCATGGTGGAAGAACCTATGGAAAATTAGGTCAAGTTCATACAAATACTAATGGATCAACTATAACTACTATGTTTAATAATATAAAAAATTCTGCAACATCAGATAATCCAAATGGACATGAAAGAAATGGATTTGTTGCTGGAGAAGCGAGAAACATTACTCAAAATGGTAAAACAGCTATTGGTAACGAGTATTCATATGCACCAGGCAATAATTATCCAGCTCACTATAGTCCAGATACACATAGTGATAATAGTTCTCCTTTTGCTGGAATGAAAGGCCCTCAAATGTATTTTTCTGGATCAGAATTAGATGCAACTCAATTTACAGTAAATACATCTTTAATGAACTCTCCTGTGACAAGTAGTAATGGTAGTTGGTCTAAGGGAACAAATAGATTTGGTGCTTTACCTAAAGATTTAAGGCAATCTAGCACAACTCCTTTTTATGGAGATGTAAATTTAAGACATTGGCCTCATGCATTGCAAGGTAATAGTACTTATGGATCTGGTGGTTATCCACAATTTTATAGTCTATATCATGCAGAATTAAATTTAAAACAAACAAGTTCTGGTGGTGCAAATAATGAAGAGGGTTTAAAATGTGTTTGGTATTATAAAGGTGCATTTCATGGTGTAACGACATATAATGAAGGAACTTATGTTTATATGCCTGAGCCATCACACATAAGAGAAAATTCTAATTCAAATAATATAACTCACTATGTTAGTCAATGTGAGTCTGCTGTTGCATCTAGTAATAATGTTATTAACGGACAAAATACAAAAATAGGAACAGCAGAAGGATGTGAAAACGCAGATTGGGCTGCGTGTCTTGCTCCAGGCGGAATACTCTGTATACCAAAACAAGATAGTGGATATAATAATGCTGGATTTCTTACAATTAATTTAGGAACAAGACAAATAATAAACACGAATGGTAATCCACCACCACTATTAGGTGGAGAACCTTTTGTTGCACCATCTAGTTTAAATCCAAATGGTAGACAGATAAAACAAATGATTGTAACTTCTACTGGAAAAATATGGGCCATACTGGACTATGAAGATCCAAGTGCATCAACTCTTCAGTTTAGAATTTTACAAGTTGTTTTTAATTCAAACTATTCAAGTGTCACTTGGAGTGGGGGTCTTTATACTTCACAAGCAAATAATACTTTATCTGGACATACTAGACACGTAAGAACTGTTTGTGGAAATATGCCTCAATCCAGAATGGAATGGGATGCAGTATAAATAGAATAAAATTAGGAGAAATTAAAAATGTCAGAATATTACAATGAAACGACTAAAAAGGTAGGAAGTTGGTCAGACATTGTGTCTGCAAATCCAAATACAAGTTTTCCATCAACTCCATCAGAGGATATTGCGAAAAGTTTTGGTTGGGAATTATTGCATCAAGGAGAAATTCCTGCTATCACTTCAGATCTAAAAATTCTTGTGCAAGATGGAATAGAAAAAAATGAACAAAACCAATGGGTAAAAAAATGGTTAGTTGCAGATAGACATAAAGCATATAAAGATGGTGATGGAAAAACAGTAACAAAAAAATCTCAAGATGATGCTTGGAATAAAGCAAAATCTGATAATATTGCAGCTGAAAATAGAAGTAGAAGAAATAGAACATTAGAAAAAACTGAT
>Ga0160423_10001496_pt1 | contig 19530 bp, 7 predicted proteins | sample CRUFie14St8metaG_FD_108191 | JGI IMG/M metagenome (GOLD analysis project Ga0160423, IMG submission 108191) | Marine microbial communities from the Costa Rica Dome - CRUD Field 142mm St8 metaG | ecosystem: Environmental > Aquatic > Marine > Oceanic > Photic zone | place: Costa Rica: the Eastern... | reverse complement strand
CTTATAGTGCATCCATAGACATATGTAACTGGATTACTATCTGTGTAGTTTATCTCTTCTCCTTCGACAATATCGATTGATGCAGTCCTGTCATAATATCGATCGTAAAGTAGAGACATATCGATTTGAGAATTTGCTGAGTTTGAACTATTGATTACTCGGAAATACCTCTCATCACCCCATGTGTGTACTGGGTCAAGCCCTACATTGACCATGTTACTAACCTGTGAATCAAAGTCAGAGAGACTGTCTCCAAATGCTTCATTCATCTCATTATAGTCAAATCTCATAGCCATTTCTAAGTCACCGACAATGTCTTCCCAAGATTGTCCTCCATCCTCTACTCCGATGAAAGTTACATCCAGAGCTTTTCCTAATCCTGCATCTTCCCAATCATCACCTTTCATCGCTGACATTAGGTCTTGGTCTCCATAGATTGGAATTCCTCCAATCACGGTTAGTCTCACATCCGTGTCTATTGCGTTAATCATATTGCGATATGGATTTGTGTTAATGTTGTCTAATACAACTAAGTCAGCGGCTTTACCGACTTCTATGGTGCCGACATATTGATCCCACTTCATCGCCTTTGCAGGGTTTGATGTCACCATCTTTACCATCTCATAGTCATTGAAGATATCACCGAGGATTTCATCATCCCAGAGGTCAGCAACCTTCAATTCGTGTAATGGCGATTTGGAACCAGATGGTGACCAATCAGGGGCTATTGAAATTCTTACTCCTGCATCCTTAGCAGCTGCAACATCGGTTGTTGTGCCATATAGGAGGAGATTCGATAGAGGCGACCAAACAAGGTTACCTCCTACTTCTCCCAGTTTATCGAATTCGGTTTTTGTTAGCGCAGTTCCATGAATTAGATTCAATTCGCCTACGAGTAAATTATTCTCAACCAATATGTCAAATTCGGCTCTACTAGATTCATCCATGCCTTCTGCTAGATGTAAAAACCATGCTCTAAGATTACCAGATTGGTTTCCAGTCTTGATGTGATTTCCGATATAGTCTGATTCAAGTTCGGTAACCTTGGTGTGTATTTGGTCAGCACCGAAGTTGTAGTATTCGATATTCCTCACGAGAATAGAATCGAATGAATCTTTTCCAGAAGATGGGCCTCCTTGGGCACTTGTAGTTCCTCCGACGATTTCTTTCACTTCTACATATTTCATCGCTTGACTTTCCATATTCCAATATGCGCCACTGTGAACGAAATTCTTTGGTTTCGTTACATGAGGGCTGTAGTTAGGGTGGTTCTTCCACTGGTATCTGTTTTCATAACCTCCATATTCATTGGTTTGACTCGAACTATGTGGCGACATTTCCCAAAGCGGAGCAGTGTTGTAATGCAAATGGTTGTGCATGTCGATTAATCCGGGATAAATCGTTCCATTTGTGTCATAAACAGATACATTATCTGTGTTTATTGGAGGAACAGAACCATCAGACCATACTGATACAATGTTTCCATCAGTCACCATGACATTACCATTTTCGATAACATCATGTGGTCCAGTCATAGGAACAACTCGGCCTTGAAGGATGTAAGATCCTGTGTGGATGTGATCTCTAGGTGTATAGCAAGTGCCTTGGTCTGAAGAGGGATTAGGGTCTTGCTTCCAAAGGCTACCATTGGCAGCGTAGGTGTATACTTTGTCCCACCAGGAATCTTCTGCTGGGTAAGATATAGTGGAAATTAGGTTCCCCTCTTTATCCATTAGATTGGCGCTATCCGCATCAAAATAATCCAGTTCGATTCCCGTATTTGCCCTGTAGAATACGATCGCTTCACCGGCTGCAATTGTTGTATTCCATCCAATTCTACAAGGAGGACTTCCTTCTCCAATATTATCATCTAAAATCCAATCTGAAATATCTACGTCAGTGGTTCCAGTATTTCTGATTTGGATGTACTGGTCGCTGTTAGAACCAATCTCTCCATCGCCATTCCAATCGGTTCCATTGTATGCAGCACTAGAAGCCGAGACAAGAATTTCTTCGATTACAATCCCATTATCCGCAGCTGCCGAAGGTGTAAAAGGGATCAAGGCTCCGAGCAGAATTAGAACGACTACAGCCGTGCGCATGACCCTCTGGAGTGGTTCAAGCACATCAATTAGTATCCTAATTTGGACCAAACCAAAAAAGGATAATATCAAAACATAGTTAGCAGGCGTTGTTTCCATGCGCAAGGCATTGTTTCTGATACTGATACTAATGCCGGCTATGTTCGCTGGTTGTTTTGGCGAAGATAATCTCACTCAAACAAAAGCAAAAGAGGAGACATACTATCTCGAACCTTGGGAGCGTTCTTCAGAGATATACCAAGATACAGACGTGTTCAGCAGAGTCACCGAAAACGGCACCTCTGGTATAGATGAAGTTAGAAGCGTTTACGTTCCAGTCGATACGATTACAATTGCTGATGGTGGCGCAGGTTTGACAGGTGATGCAGAGGTTCATCTTGGATTATGGCTGCCAGTTATCGAAGGATGTGATTATGATTCACCAGACGTAATCGAAGAATGTAGAGTTCCAGTCATCGCCGAAATAGGCCCATACTACAATGATGGGGACGTAGATGCATTAACACCTGCAAACAGATTAGGGCGTTTCTTAATAGAAAATTACGTTCCTCACGGCTATGCAGTTGCCCAAGTATCAGTATTCGGAACCGGTAATTCCAATCACTGTATGGACTTGATGGGAACCGATGAACAGCGAGGAATTGATGCAGCGGTGACTTGGCTTGGAAGTCAAGAATGGTCTAATGGCAAGGTTGGAATAATCGGTAAATCCTATGATGGAAGCACACCTTGGCAAGCTGCAACCTTTGGCAATGAGTATCTTGCAACAATAGTGCCGATGTCTGGTTTGATTGGTGTACACGAATTGATGTGGAGAAATGGAAGCATGGAAGCTAGAGGCATGATTATGCACAATGGTGTCTATGGGTCATTCGGAGTAGATGGCGATGCAGATGATGTTCAAAATGCCTGTGAAGGTTACTTCGAAGGATATGTGAATGGGCCTGCCGCTTACCTTAGTGGTGGAATGGTAGATTTCGCAGGCAATACCTATTGGACAGAAAGATCGTTCCTCGACAGGGTATTGTCTAACTACAATGGTTCTGTATACATTATTCAAGGAATGCAGGATTGGAACGTAGATCCTCACATGGCTTTCCCAATACATCAACAGGTTGCCGATGCAGGTATTGAAATCAAAACATTGGCAGGTCAGTGGGCACACGATTATCCAGACCGTGTTGAAGGACACAGTTCTCAAGGTGCTGGAAGAGGACAAGAAGCATACCCATACACCCTCAGATGGGATTGGGCTGATGAGATGCTGTATTGGTTTGATTGGTATCTGAAAGGTGAAGGAAGAGCACCAACATTAGGAGTCGAAATGCAAGACAATAGGGGTGGTTGGAGATTTGAGACTACTTGGCCATCAGAAGACACGACCTACTTGGAAGTCGATGTTGGCGATTTAGGCCCAACCGATGCAGTGGTTGGTCCTGGCTACGGCCCGATTACATTTTCATATGGGCCTTTTGAAAATGACACCTACATTGCAGGAATGCCCACACTTCACTTATCAGCAACACCGCATACTACAAACAACGGTCATGTTTTCGTGGAAATGACTGATGACAATGGCATACACTTGGGTCATGCGGTTATGGATTTAAGATTCCATGCCGGAGGGCGTGACGGCGTAGTCCAAATAGCACCTTTCACAACAGTGATTGCAAAGATGGAATTCATGCCACTTGATGTATTCATTTCTTCGGGAGAAACCATCCACTTCACAGTAACTCAAACAGGCGAGGATTATGTTCCAAGCCCAGCAGCAGCAGGCTACTTTACTGTAAATTGGGCTGCAAGCACTCTCACCCTTCCATTAGTCGAGCGAACATGTGATGATTTATTCCAAGCGCCAATGCAAAATTACAGCGAGGAAGCAGGAAGAATCTGTTAATCAGAACCTTCCTAAAATCGAGTTGAATACGTCTTTTGCGTCCCCATTTGACCTTTCAACCAATCTTCTGACAATTAATTCAGGTGTTGACTTAGCAAGATAATTTCTCTTCGGTGTCCTATCTACAATTAATTCTAGATTTTCATCTAGTCCGCTCGCTTCAATACCATCTGTCCTAAGTTCTTTACCAGACGCTTCGATGATTGCTGGAGCCAAATGTGTAACAAGCAACATACAAGTTCCATCGTGATTTTCTGCAGCCTCTAACATACCAGCAATAATTCTAGCACCAGCTCCAGGTTCAGTGATGGCTTCTAACTCATCTGCAAGGATTAACTTAGAATCGTTATTAGAAACGACATTAGCAAGTTGTAGAAGCGTTTGTTCTAATGCACCTGCCGACTGGGTTCCGCCTGCTTTTGCAAGAACATGTAATGATTCAATCCTGCCAACTTTTGCAGATTCAGCAGGCACAGGAAGTCCCATGTGTGAAAGAATTGAGCAATGCGCCAACAATTCCAACATGGTTGTTTTACCACCACTATTTGCGCCAGTTAACAAAGCAATAGACTGCTTATCTCCTTTATCTGCACAATCCCCTAATCCATATGAAACAGGGTCTGCAATTCCGTCGATAAGCAGATGTTTTCCATTTTTGATGCTTATTCCGCCTTCACATATCTCAGGCATTACTGCTCCAACATCATTTGCCCATCTTCCAATAGTCAACCACTGATCTAATTCAATGAGTTTTCTTATTGCTATTTCACACTTCGATTTTATCGGTGAAAGCCTCCTTGCCAATGAAATCAGTCGATCTGATTGAGTTGTTTTGTAGAGGTCTTCTAGTTGCCCATCTATTTCATCGAGAACACTTCTATTCACTTTAGTTGGCCATTCAGCCTTGAATACATTTCTTGGGCATCGGATGCCGGCTGTATCCAGTAATGCTGCTAACTCATTAGTAGCAGTCTCGATTGCTTGTTCAATAGCGTCATTTGTTTTTTGAGCCAATTTACGTTGTAAAGCGGCGGCGTCAGCTAATGCTTGAAGCATATCTGCTCCGCTCAAATCCATGTTCACATTTTGCATTGCTTCATCTACTTCCGAATGAATCTGAGTTTCCAATTTTTTTGCTAGAGGCCATAATTTATCACGTATGTCAGCAATAGATTCTGCGTCACAATTATTCGAAAGTTCATTCAAAAGGGGTTCGAGTTGTGGGATTCTAATCTGATTGAAATTTTCCAAAAAGCCGCTTCCTTCAGGCAATTGAGTCAGTAGCCTAAGAGTTGAATTATTTGCTTCAAACCACTTTACACATCTTTCTGGTAATATCATGTCAATTGATGCGTCTTCTGGAAGAACTAGCCATCCTTCAGGTATTTGCGAAGGCCCATCATCTCCTACCCAGGTTACAGATTTGAATACCTTGTAATCTTTCCATGTTTCTTCAGGAGACGGAGAAAGGACTCTACAGTATCTTTTCAGTTCCTTGATTGGGTTCTTGGAAACTACAACTCGTTCAAAATGTGTATCAATATCAGTTGGAATCCTCAAGTTTTCAATTTTATAATCGCTTTGCATTGCTTGTTTTATCAAATCCCTTCTTTCTGCAGGGTCTCTTATTGGCATTAGATTTTTTAGTTTTGATTTAGTTCCAGAATTAACTGCATAGGATGCGATGTGAGATACCAATTCCTTGTGTAATCTAACCGCTTCCTTTGTCGCTAAAAATCCATCAATTCCGTTTAGGGAACGAGCAATGTTGTCGGCTCTGTTTAGAGAAACTCCTTCGACTTCAGCAATAACTTCAGTTTGCCCATCTGTTAGAAGTTGTATTACCTTTTCTTCCGTTCCAAAGTGGTCAGTCAGCTTCTTCGCTAAATTAGCCCCAACTCCGGGTAAAGATTTCAGAACCATGGATGAAAATGACTGTCAAGAGGTTTTGAAGTTAAGGGTAAAAAAGTAGCAGGATTAAACTGTTTATTAATCAATTATTTCAACACTGATATTGGTTTTTCTTTTCTTTTTGTTTACATTGGTGATCTTAACATTCACTTGTGCACCTGGTCGATAAATTCCTTCTCGCTGGGCCCAAATAAATGGTGGAATTTGGTTTTTGTGAAATAACCCATCTTGGGTTGCATTTAATTTTATGAACACACCTAAATCCTCATGAATATCAGATATAGTTGCATTTTCTATGACTTGCCCTTTCTTGAATTCATTAGGTGTTTTTATCGTATCAATAGGTTCATCTAAAAGCTTAATCTCTGTCCAGTTGTGTAATTCTTTATATCCAAAATTTATACCCTTCAATTTTGTTATCAGTTCGGATATATTTTGAAAATTACTCCCTGGTGTTCTAATTTCAATAGTTGTTTCATGGTTTATTTCAAACTCCGCGTGTTCATCTTTCCAACCTTTAGCGGAAGCTGAAAATTTTGGTCCAAGGAATATGGTGCCAATTGGGCCTCTGAGATTTTCAAATTTAACAGATTGATAATTTGTTCTCCAATCGTTAGGTATTGTTTCATCAATCATGTCTCCTTCAATTAAACTTTCATTCAAGTATTCGATTTCATCCCATGTTCCGCACATTTCAAAGAATCTTTTTATTGCCGTTATTTTCTTTTTTGACATTTTTCCGTTAGTGCCCAAAGGAGAATTTATTGCTTTTTTCAGGCTAGTATTAGAATCAGCGATAAATGTCTTTGTGAGGTTATTTCCCACAGTCACAGTATTATCCTTCTTCCCACTACCTGCAAGATATAGTAATGAATGTATTTCTGCCTGCCCTAAATTTATTCCAACAGTCATCAAACTAGTTGCTAATCTTGTTGCAGCATCATTTAATTTACTGAACGACCAATTACGGTTTTTACCGTTCTCGTGTAAAAACCCATTTTTATCCATCGAGATTTCTCCACTGTAATTTTTGACTTCGATTAGAATAATCCTATCGTTTAATATTGCGATTAAATCAACTTCCCTCCTACTATTGCCGCCACTAGCATGTTGCAGTCTAGTCGCATGATATACCTCGAGAACATTATCTAATCTCTTGATATATCTCATTGCCTTAATTTCTGCTTTCGTTGCAGCAACTTTAGCATGATCCTTTTTTGGAAATTGTGCATTTTGATATGATTTCAGCCAACGATAATTCTTCAGCCAGCCCATGGTCTTCCGATGAAACAGTCGACTATAAATCTCTCAAATTCAATCACTAGTTGTTACTTAGTAAATCGGCATTTCAACTTCAACTGCAAATAGTGGGTCTGGGTCGCTTGAATCATGATATGCAACAATAACTCCGCCATCGTTTAGAATCGCTAGAGATGCGAAATCGAAACGAATATCGTTTCCAGCACCGCTAGTTGAATCAAGGTCTCCCAATCCAATGTATGTCAGGGTGTCTGGAGCCATTGATTCAGAATATTCTCTGACGTGATACAATACGTCAACATCTGGACCTTCTGCAGATTGATATCTCACATTCAAGACAAACAAATCGAGAGCGCCATTTGCTTGGAACTCCCATTCTTCTATCTGTGCCCAATTCTCGTCGCTATAGTTTTGCGTGGCCCAAGTAGTACCTCCATCAAATGATAGGTGGTGGGTGAATGTAGTTCCTGCTAAACTTACGCAATGAATAGCACCTGTAGTATCGATTTGACAATACTCGCTTGGGAATTGTACATCATGCCGATTCCAATTCAGTGAAGTGTCGAGGAAAGCAGAAGTTCCATCATTGAAATATTGCGGGAAATACAAACCTCCACTTGGAACAGGGAATGCCCGCATTTCTTTGTGAGGTTTGTTAACATCGTAATATTCTGGAAGATTTGTGAAGTTTAGATTAATCTCCTCTAGCCCAGGGTCAGAATTGCGGCCTACAAATTGGAAATTGTAGTAGTTTAATCCATCAACGCTGATTTGACCACCAGCGTTTTGTGTTTGGTGCCAGAAATTAGAAACGACTAGACTAGCCCAGTCTCCGCTGCCAATGTTTGATGATATTGGGCCAATGACTTCAACCTGCCAAGATCTATCATAGAACGGTTCAGTCATTCTATTGTAACACCATTTCCACTCATCTTCGGAAGCGTCATACAATATAGCATAGAATTTGTCAAGTTTACCATCTCCTCCAACATAAGGGAACCAGGACATAGAGATGTAATCTCCATTGGTGGCTTGTACGATGCTGCCTTCCCCTAATCCTTCCTCGCCAGGGTTTGTTGGAACTGGAGTTCTGCAAGTAGGGTCTGTGAGGAATTCCGGGATGTAAGTGTCCCATTCATGTCCTCTGTCATTAGACCAGACGGGATATTCTCCTCCTATGTTTAGGATATCTCCATCTATTGATGTAGCGATATAATGTTCACAACAATTGCCTCCGTAATTTTTATCGAAAACAGCCCATGACGTCTCTGTACTCTCATTTGTATTCAAATCAATGGTTAGAAATTCCCAAGGATCAATGGCTGGTACCGGGTCAATAATCTCGTATGTTTCCCAAATTGAGGATTCTACATTTTCTTCTTTTGCAATAGTTTCTCCTTCTCCAAAACAACCAGCAAGGACTGTTGACAAGGCAAGTAAAAGTGCTAATTCCCTACGCATGTTATGACCTCAAAACATTATACCATATCGTTGAACCATCAACCTCGAAGGATTCTCCATTTCCTTCACCAACTATGAATTCTGAATTTTTTGCTCTGGTTTCACTGATAATCCAATTTTTATCTTGGTCAAATAGTTCTGGTGCATTTTGCATCCAAACCTTTAGTGAAATCGTATCTTCGATTTCAAGATTCATATCTTTCCTAGATGCTTGAATTCTTCTGGTGATGTCCCTCGCCAATCCTTTTGACAACAATTCAGGTGAATCTGTCATGTCTAGAACCAATGATACTGAAGAGTCCTCCATCTGCAAAGTCTGAGCAGCGTATCCTTCTCTCTCAACTCTTCTTAATTCGATATCGTCTGAAGTAATTTCATAGCCAGCAATCATTAGATTACCTGCATCAATACTTGCTAACATGGATTCACTATCTCCACCTGCAATGCCTTCAAGAACAGCCGGTAAATCTTGGCGGCATTTGGCACCAAGTGTTCTTCGGTTTGGAACGACCTCTACCTTTTGGAAGCGGTCTAAATCAGTCTCCAAAGAAATTTTTTCAACATTCAGTTCTTCTGCCAAAATGTCGTGGAAATCACTCAGGTCAGGGCCGCTAACTATCCATCCTTCTGCACAGGGTAATCTTTGCCTGCGGTCTGCATCGACTCTTATTCTGCGGCCAGTTTCTGCTAATTCACGAACTATTTCCATTGTGTTCAAGATATCTGCATCTACATTTCCAGATTCAGGCCAGTCTGCCATGTGAACAGATGTGCCTGTTAAATTTCTATGAATCTCATCAGACATAAACGGCGAAACTGGTGCAATTAATCTGCTAACGGTCACTAATATCTTGTGAAGTGTGTGTTGGCAAGCTAATTTATCGCCACTATCTGCTTCTTCCCACAATCTTCTTCTTGATCTTCTAACGTACCAGTTAGACACATCGTTAACAACAAATTCTTCGATGTCTCGACATGCTTTGTGGAAATCCCATTCTTCGAATTGCTTGGTAGTTCCTTCTACAACTTGAGATAATCTGGATAATATCCAATTATCGAGAGGCGTGTTATTTCCTGTTGATGAAGATTCAGGGTCGAATCCATCCAGTGCAGCATAATCTGCGTGGAATCTATGTACATTCCATAAGGTCAAGAACATCTTACCATAGGTTTCTCTTACTCCATTGGGGTCGAATTTCAATGGATTCCAAGGAGCACCAGCGGTTACCATGTACCACCTTGTTGCATCTGCTCCCTCTCGGTTGAAATGATCCCAAGGGTCAACAATATTTCCTTTTGATTTTGACATCTTCTTTCCTTCAGCGTCCAAGATCAGACCCAAAGATAGACATCTTTTGTAACAAATTGAATCAAAGACAGTAGTGCTTACAGCTAACAATGTGTAAAACCATCCACGTGTTTGGTCTACTCCTTCACATATGTAGTCAATCGGGAAGTTATTTTCGAATTTTCCTTCCTCCCCGAAAGGATGGTGCCATTGCGCAAATGACGCACAACCAGAATCAAACCAACAATCCATAACGAAAGGCTCTCTTTTCATGTCCCCTGAACACTTTGGACAAACTAGCACGGTGTCGTCTACATACGGCCTGTGCAAATCCTCTGCTACCGGACTTCCTTCTTTGGCCATGCTTGCCATTTCTTCGGTTGAGCCGATACAGTGTTGGTGATTACATTCTGTACAGATCCATACTGGTAGTGGTGTCCCCCAGTATCTTTCACGACTGATAGCCCAGTCCTTGACGTTTCTTAGCCACTCTCCAAATCGACCTTCTCCAACCCAATCAGGAGCCCATTCAACTTGGGAATTGAATTCCAATAGCATTTCTTTGACAGCAGTCATTCGAACAAACCAAGAGTCCATCGCATAGTAAAGCAGAGGATGACCGGTTCTCCAACAATGTGGATAATCGTGAGCATACATTTTTTCTCTGTATAGCAAACCTGCACTGTGTAGAATTTCGATAACTGTTTCATCACAGTCCTTGACATACCTTCCGTCTAATTGTGGGTGGGTTCCTTCGATGAATGAACCATCCATCGCGACGGTGTGTTGAGCAGGTAATCCAACCTCCATTCCAAGGTTGTAGTCATCTTCACCATACATTACAGCGGTATGTACAACTCCAGTTCCATCTGTTGTAGTGACCCAATCTGCGCCGATAACAGTCCATGCACTTTCTGAATCTCCACGGTCAACAGCTTCTGGGAATAGTGGTTGGTAAGATTTACCAATCAAATCACTTCCTTTTAGTATAGCGATTTCTTCACAGTGATGTCGAATCACTTCTTTGAACAATTCCTTTGCTACAATCAGAACCTCTCCAACTTCGGCACCTCCGTGCCCTTCCCATTTTTCAGGGGTAGCGGTAACCTTGACCTTCACATATTCAACATCTGGACCTACTGCTAGTCCAACATTTCCAGGGAGCGTCCATGGAGTAGTTGTCCATGCTAAAATTGATGCATCTTCATCTTCTAGTTTGAATTTAACATAAACTGAAGGCTCCTCGACTTCTTTGTAACCAAGAGCAACTTCGTGGCTGGAATAAGATGTGCCCGTTTGTGGACAGTATGGCAATACCTTGTAGCCTCTGTAGAGTAAACCCCTTTCGAACATTTTCTTCAATGCCCACCAACATGACTCAATGAATTCATTATGAAGCGTTACATATGGGTCATCTAGATCACACCAATATGCCATTCTTTCCGTCATTTCTCTCCATGCGGCTTCATAAGTCCAGACAGAAGCCCTACATTCCTCGTTGAATTTCTCCATTCCGAAAGCTTCGATGGCTTCGTTGCTCATCAAATCTAGTCGTTTTTGCACTTCAATCTCAACGGGTAAGCCGTGAGTATCCCATCCACCCTTTCTTTCGACGAAATTACCTTGCATGGTTTTCCATCTACAAACCAAATCTTTGTATGTCCTAGCAACTACATGGTGAATACCAGGCTTGCCATTCGCAGTTGGAGGTCCTTCTAGGAAAATGAAAGGTTCTCCAGTAGAGCGGTTTTCTACGGATTTTTGGAATAATTTTTCATCACTCCAAGTGGAAAGCAAACTAGTCTCCAGTGCCACTGAATCTAGTTCATTGGTTGCTTTCGGGGTTCCCATGGAAGTTCCGAGTTCCTTTGATGTTTTGAATCAGTCGTTTACATATTAGGAAAATATCACCCCAAATATCGGATTTTTTTGAATCAACTTCGGGGGTTGCTTTGAATTACATTGAGTGTATGCCGTAAGCACATGGCAGCCGTTGGCAGACCAACAAAAGCCCTCGCGCTAGTGTTGTTGATGCTGTGTTCAACACAATTGATTCTGCTTAATCATCAATCTGATGCTACGGTTTTGGAAGTCAAATCACCTTTTAGTAAATCTTCAGGTGAATCAACGATTGTTAATATTGCAGGCTCTGGTAGTCATGGTATTGGTCCAGTTATAGAGATGGATGCAAATCATGCGCTTCAAACATTAACTATGAATCTCAAAGCAGGTACAACGTATCGAAATACTGGATTTGAATGGAGTGACTGGAATCAATCAGGATTTAGTTCAGTAGGATTAGATCATGAATCTGATGGTTCGCTAACACTAGGTTTCCAAGGAATCGGGTGGAATTTTGACAATGGAACTCAAGGTTGGACTACTTCGAGCACTCAATATGCCCAGCGCACAACTACACACAATTGCGGAATGAGTGGACAAACTGGTGCTTCATGGTGGACGAGAGGAGGCAATGTATACGTCACTAGTCCCGAAGTAAGCCTTTCAGGATATTCAGGATTATTTGTTAATGCTTGGGTAAGACAAGGTAATTCGGGCTGTGGTGAAGAGCCAGATAACAATGAAAATTTTTACCTCCAGTATAAGAATTCCAATAACCAGTGGATTCAGTTTCAATATCTAGCAGGATCTACATTAGGTGGTTCTGTTACAAATGTGCACTATGCTCTTCCTTCTGATGCTTATCATTCAAAATTCCAGGTTAGAGCTTGGCAAAATTCGGGAAGTGGTACTTGCTGTGATTATTGGTTCTTTGATGATATTACGGTACCCGGAGCAAGCGGTGCAAATCTTACCACACCTTCCTTTGGATGGGCTAGTTCATCCGATGAATTGTTGGACAAAGGCTCCTATCCGCCAGTTTATCTGAATGCAGAAATTCCGAACAATTCCTACCTAAATTGGTCTGTAATAGATGCCAATAGTGGAAACGTGATTCCAGGGTATGAAAACCGCTCAGGTTTAGAAATAGGACTCAGCGGAATCGACTATGAGGTCTACAGATCATTGAGGCTAAAAATCCATTTCGCTTCAAATGAAGAAGGTGAATCACCAAGATTGTACAACATTCACGGTGGCGGAAAAATCGGACAATCGTTTTCCAGTCATAATGATGATTGGGTTATGCAAAACGTAACTTCAGATTCTGAAAACGGCACTTATGTAGGTGAAAATCAATCAGAGTTAGTTTCACCAATCTTTGATATTGACATGCCATTCAGTGCAGTAAAAATCCAAACCATTACAAACGGTTCTCCTGAAATTTTCATGTCATTGGACTACAGTCCGTGGCATCAAGTAAACAATCTAGGAGAAATAATTCAGCTTGTGAGACAAACCTCTAACATTCGGTTGAAGTACGTCAGTAATGGTACAGCATGGGCGGTTGATGATTTGCAGTTACAACTTTATCCTGCTGAAACAATAAAATCACCATATTTAGACGTAGATAATGACGGTAGACATGAATGGACGATTAAACAACACGGAATTGGTTCATGGGGCAATCAAGATGTATTCGCAGATAATAACGAGTCTATCGAGTTCCAAGTTGGATTTAATCCTACAAGTTGGCACAACTTATTCATCCCACAAAATGCAAAATCGTTTGAGGTTACATTATCTGATGTAGGCACAGTAGGTTTAGGTGTTCAGAATTTAGCCTTGTGGGTAGGCAATACAATGATTGCACAGGTTGGAGGTACTGAATATGTTCCAAGTTTACGTTTATCTTTGAATGAATCTCAATTGGATGATTTGAATTACGAAACAGAGAATTCAGCAGCTGCTAAACTTGCAGGACAAGTCGAATTCATACCGGCTAAAATCGAAGTAATCAGTGATGCTGGAACTCATCAATTATCTGGATTGTATGTCCCATATGAAGCAGAGGATACCATTGAGGCAACCGCTTTGTCAGAACTAGTCATGTCGATTAACAGGCTGCGGCTAAACCCTTCAAAGGCATCAAGCATGACTCTTGATTTCAGAGCAGATTCAAAGTGTACGATGTATGCAGAAGTAGTTTCCATGACTCACTCAGGAGATGTAGAAATTGGTGCAATGACTTGGTCGAACGATTCTTCTGTACTAATCCCATCCAGCGATTGGAGAGAGGTCAATACCCGTGTCCAAATCCACCAATCCAGTGCTCACAGAATAATCATGAATCTTTATTCAGACAATCACACTGCAATGTGGCAAATACCTGTTGATTCAGGTGGTGTAATAAAAATGGGTGACCATGAAACAATCATACTTTCAGAATCTGGAATAATGCACAATCAATCATCTTCATTTCATGATTTATTGTTTAAATTTAGAACATCACAATCCTTCCAAGATCAAGAAGACTTGAGAATTGAGACAAGACTCGAGTTGAAAAATGGTATCGTTTCAAAACCAGCAGTCAAGACTTGGTCTAATGGTGCAGTACACAATGACATAGTAATCGAGGATATGATTATCACAACTGGAGACAAAGTCATCCCCGAATCAAATAAATTTTTGATGGCAGAACAGAATATAACCTTCCATATTGACGCTGGTTTTGATATTCCGTTTGGAAATAGTAAACCATTCCCAGGGGAGTATAATCTTTCTTTGTTTAGAAACGATGAATTAATCGCTTTCACATCTGATTACGAGGGCAATTATTGGCTGGTTGAAACATCAGCACCATTTACTAGTGGCAACATAACATATGAAGCCAAAATAGCACCTCTTAGTGGAGGAGATTTAGGGTCAAGTCCAGTTATGAATAGAACGTTTGAAGTCGACCCATTAGCACCTATTGTTACCGATTCCAACATACGTTTCTTCGACCATCTAAATCCATCATCTAACCGTGAAATAAGAATCAACATTACTGACCAACCCGTTCTTCCTACAAATGTAACTTTGATGTTGTGGACTGAATGGGCTAATGATTACGATAAAAATGGATGGCCAAGCGAGGACGAATATATTCCGCGTTCAATGGCAAACCCAGCAAATCTAGATGCATCAGTAGGCACTTATGTTGCTGTAATTGATGATACACCAGCATTCCAAGGCGAAAAGGTTGCAGGTTATGTTCTCGGCAATGACCCGTCCGGGCATCAACTCCTTGGAGGCGGTTCTGGGAATTTTGATGACCATTTGTTCATGTATCAAATTCGAAATGATGGCGTACCCATCGTGGATAACGACGGTTTTGAATGGGATGGAGGTCGGAGGACTTGGCTTCACCCAGGACAATCCTACGGCTTGAATGTATCATTTTCAGAAGTAAATGGAATTTCAGACATCTCCGAAGTTAGAATTGCTTTGGCTAGTAATATTCCTTCAGATAATATGGAACTTGTTTGGGATTCTACAATTAATGATTGTTTCAGTAATTCAATGCATATAGTGGTCAATTCCTGTATAGTAATTGGAACAACAGGTAATGCAGCAGAGCCGTTTGATCAAGATTTGATGTTGAAACTAGACATAACTCCACAGTGGTCAATGCCTGATTTGGGAGATACAAGAAGAGAACCACTTGTAGAGGTTATAGATAGAGCCGGTAATTTAGATTCTGCTTTGTATCCCCAAAATAGGTGGAGGTTTTCAGCTGAAATGATGATGCCAAATGAATTAGAACTTTGGGTTGAAAACGGTGCACTAACTGGAAATGGTGCTAGAGTTAATCCTAGTTCATCAATGGAATTATCTGGACAATTATATTTCACTAAGACTCATGAAATGCCTCAATTTGATTGTCAGATTGAAGTTAAAGTAAACGGAGTGAAAACTCATGCTAATTCGATTGATGGTAATTTCACAGCGTCCATAACAGCCCCTCATTCTTCTGGCTTGCATCCTATGACTTACAGTATTGATTGTATGCCTGAGCAAGGCATTGATACGACAAGTCAGTCTGAAGCGGTTCTTTGGATTTTAGTCGATGGAGATGGGCCAACAGTTGTTGAATTCCATTCTCCAAGAGAAGAATCGATATTGGAACCCTCAGCTCACAATATCACAGTTGTTGTTTCAGAAAATTATGGAATCGATGAAGAATCTGTTCGAATGTTCTGGTGGGTGACATATGTCGGAGACAATAATCCAATTCATTCTGGCTCTGTTCCTATGCAAATAAAGGGACATGAGAATTCTGGTTTGAGACTTGAATTTACAGGAATAGTTGACATTTCTGGAATCTCAGGCGATATATTGCAAGAACAAACCGTGCTAAAGGTGCGATTTGAAGGAAGAGATCAGGCGGGAAATCAGTTTTCTAAGGTTCAGAATAGCGAAAATAATCCAGCACATGTGTGGAAATTAGTAAAATACGAGCCGAAGTTTTCTCTGGAAAGAAGTGGCATAGATGTGTCTAAAGCTACGATTGAAGTAGAGGAGCCCGTAGTTGTCCAAATCCATATCCGAAATGATGGTAAAAAGTCAGGAGAAGTACCTTTGAAAGTCGAAGTGTTTGATTTGAGTGGTAATTCTGAAGAGATTGCTAGTACGAGATTCTTCGTAGATGCAGAAACAGTGTCAACATACATTGTTGACTGGAAGCCGTCAACTTCGGGGATGCAAAGAATAACTGTGACCATTGATAACCAAACAGAACACACTCCATACATTGATGTTGACCCAATACAAGAAAAAGGCTTCTTAGAGGATTCAATCGGTGCAACCAATCCCTACATACTTGGAACCACTATTGTAATGTTATTCATTGGACTGATTAGTATCTTGGCTTGGATGCGATTTGCTACAGTTAAGCATAACGAATTAGAGGACGAATTCGAGTATGAATACGAAGATGAATACGATGATATCTGAAATACAAAAGCATAGATGCTAGTATTAATTGGAGCAGATTAGGGGAGAGCCATGCCTGCTAAAATCGCCTTACTACAAGTTAATCCTCTTGTAGGCGACATAAATGGCAATAAATCTCTTGTCGAAAAAATGGCTAACATTTCTTATGAAAACGGTGCAAGTCTTGCAGTAACTTCAGAATTAGTGATATCTGGTTATCCTCCTCGAGATTTACTACTTCAGACAGACTTTGTGAGAACATGCAGAGAAACAGCGTTCAATCTAAAAGCAAAAATCCCTGTTCTTGTCGGGACTCCACTCGATTCAGAATCCAATAGAGCATTACCTGGTAATGGCGTAGTCAGATGCGGTGATGTTCCTAGAGAGGTTACAAGAAAGCAACTCCTTCCAACCTATGACGTCTTTGATGAAGCCAGATATTTTGCTTCTGATGAAAGACCAGGGATTGCAAGAACCATCGCAGGCTTGGACATAGGTGTCACAATTTGTGAAGATGCTTGGCAGCATTCAGGTGAAACCCCTAGTGATTACAATAGTGACCCGATTTCACAAATTATGGAATGGGGCAGGCAAGGTGTAAATCTTGACGCAACGGTCAACCTTTCTGCATCACCATACCACGCAAATAAGGCAAAGGTGAGGATCGATGTAGCCAGAAGTGCTGCTAAATCCCTGAATCATCCATTCCTGCTTGCTAATCAGGTTGGCGGAAATGATGACTTATTGTTTGACGGTCGCTCAATTGTTGCTTGGCCAAATGGAGATATTGTAATCGCTCCTGCCTGGAAAGAAGGCATACTGGTTGTAGAACTTGAAGGGCCTGAAAAGGCAACATGGATAGGAGATGGCGATTTACAGATAATTTCTCCAAATGAGACACTAGAGTTGTCCAATGATGATTTATTGGATGCAGTCACAATAGGACTTTCTGATTATTGTAGGAAAAGCGGGATTTCAAAAATTGTTCTTGGTTTATCCGGAGGAATAGATTCTGCGTTGGCAGCCTGTATTGCTGCTGAAGCAGTAGGTCCATCTAATGTAATTGGAATATCAATGCCTTCAAGGCATTCTAGTCAACATAGCATTGATGACGCAAAAGCAACCGCTGAAGCCTTAGGCATCGAGTTTGTGATGCAACCTATCTCAAATTTGCACAATTCAACAGATGATGAATTGTCAGAATTATTGCTTTCTGGAAATCCTGTAGCGGCTGAAAATCTACAAGCGAGACTGAGAGGATTGATTGTAATGGCCTACGCCAACTCAAACAATGCAATGGCAATAGCAACTGGAAATAAATCAGAACTTGGTCAAGGTTATTGCACGCTCTACGGAGATATGGCTGGGGGTTATGCACCACTGGGCGATTTGTACAAAATGGAAGTTTACGAATTAGCAAAGATATACAACCAGCGCAGAGGAAAGAATGTAGTCACAGAATCTACGCTAACGAAACCACCGAGCGCAGAACTCGCACCTGACCAAAAGGATGAGGATAGTCTACCTCCATATCCAGTATTAGACGAAATTTTGAGATTGCACATTGAATCAGGATTTGATGCAACAGAAATCGCCGAAAGAGGACATGATGAAGATACGGTAAGAGATGTTCTAACAAGACTCTCTAGAAATGAACACAAAAGATGGCAAATGCCTCCAGCTCCGAGAGTTTCTAGTCGAGCATTTGGACAAGGCTGGCGCCAACCATTAGCCGCTAAGCACGATTGGAGATCTTAGATTAGTATCCATTCTTCAGTAGTGATACCGTAAGACCAACCAAATAGCTCGGTGCCATGTGTTGTTGTATCTGCAACAAAATACAACAAATTAGGTCCAACCCAAATTTCTCCATCAGTCCCTGATTGTAGATTACCACTTGAATGGTCAAATACTTCTTCAATAAGGTTTTCAGATATGTGGCAAAGAACTCCTCCACCATGAGAGTCATCAAGTATTGCAAAAATTTCACCATCGAAAACGGTCATCATTTTTGGATTAGAGGAAGCAAAACCGGAAACAAAATCATCAATTATGGTCACATTTTGTGAATTAGCATTACACAATTCAATTCCGAAGATAGGAGAGTGGCATGAAAACCAAATTCTGTCATTTAGCACCACTACCTCTGAATTAGCGACTTGGAAATCATCACTTACGAGGTAGCTCGTTTCGTTTGCTGTATTGTATGAATAAAGTCCTCCTGCGCTAAAGAAAATAGAATCTGAGTTAGAGATAGGCATAATGTCATTAGCGGAAATAGTACCTGAAATTTGTGATAATCTAAGTAAATCTAGGCCGTTGCTGCTATGAAGTTCTATGCCATGAGAATCGCTTGTTGCTAAGAAATAATACCTCCCCTCATGGAATATAGCCTTGGAATTAATCTCTCCGCCTATGTTTACACCATCTATTTCTATTCCTGAATTAGCGTTGTAGATTATTTTTTGATTTACTAATGATATGTTTGTAAAGATTCCACTTTGATATGATGAACTTTCTCCAAATGTTGTAATTCCATGATTTTGAATAATAATGAGACGTTCTTCATCATGGGCAATTGAATCTGATGCTGTGATTTCAACACCTAGGTCAGAACGCTTGGTTAATGTCAATCCATCCGTTGACCATAACTGTGTTTCTTGGCCATCATACGCATCAAACCATATCTTGTTGTCAAATTCTGTAAAACCTAAATTCAACCCTGGGAGTATATTTGATGAGTTTGAAATTTGAGTTACAGTGTCATCTTTTGCAGAGAATAGCATGCAATT
>Ga0160423_10001495_pt1 | contig 19539 bp, 10 predicted proteins | sample CRUFie14St8metaG_FD_108191 | JGI IMG/M metagenome (GOLD analysis project Ga0160423, IMG submission 108191) | Marine microbial communities from the Costa Rica Dome - CRUD Field 142mm St8 metaG | ecosystem: Environmental > Aquatic > Marine > Oceanic > Photic zone | place: Costa Rica: the Eastern... | reverse complement strand
GAGGGTATTTACGACAGCGTCTACATCAACCCAGAAATTGAGTTGACCATGGAAATCGTTCGACAGAGTGCTGCGGAGGACTTCAGCAAAGGCTACATTGCAACCCCCGGCGAAACCATCACCCACACCTTCACCGGTGGTGTGTTTGACATCAACATCACCGCTCCTGTGTTCACCAACGAATACACCTACACCTACCAGCTCATCAACCTGCCAAACGGTGCAGAAGACTTCACGGCGGCGGTGTGCGCAACGTCCACGTCCTACGGTTGTGGAGAGTTCAGCTTGAAGGTGGACCGCACGCCTCCTGAGGTGCTTTCCAACACGTGGCTCGCTGAGAAGGGCGCCTTGCCAGCAGGCAGCGATGATCGGATCATCAAGAACACCCTCTCAACGGCCAACTACCATTGTGTTGACATCCAACTTCAAATCAAGGAGCAGGAAGCCATGTTCCCCGGTGATTTGCAGGTCAACTGGATGTTCTACAGCAACACCATTGACTACACGCCTTGGTCTGAATACGCTGAATACTTCGGTTTCGAACCGTCCTCTGCAACCCTCTCGTTGAGTACATTGAGTGGCGGTTACCTCGCTGAAGTCGCCTGTCTTGACCTCTGGCCGCTCTCCGATGATGAGCCTCGGGTCTTCGACGCTGAGGTGAATCCACAACAACAACCCACCCTGGTGTTCTGGGTCTCCGGTGTCGATTCGGCGGGTTCGACGGTGCGCTTGGGCGGCGGTCCACAAGACGACGGCTCCGTGCTCCCGATTTTCTCTGGACAAGCCCAGCACAAGTCCGAGTACACCTTTATCGAAGAGAAAGCCACGTTTGAGATTCAAGACGTTCTGCTCAGCGACGACCCACGAGTCGGTGAGAGCATGAAACTTCGAATCAAGGTCAAAAACACCGGTTCGATGGCCGGCGTTGCTGAATTGGTGATCAAGTCGGTCACCGACAGCGGAACCCCCGTTGTCGAAGATACGATTTCCACGCCGGAACTCGGCATCCAGGAAGTCAGCGATTGGGTCGAGGTCACCCTTGCACCGTTTGCCACACAAACCACGGGCATGTACTACACCATCAGCCTCAACGGCACGAGCGAAAACATCTACGACGGTTCCCAATCCCAGTGGGCTGACGTGTTCAACGTCAAGGTTCAAGCCGAGGAGGACTCGGGCAGCATGTTGCTCATCGTGGTCATTCTCGTGGTCGTTATCGGTGTTCTGGGCACGCTTGTTTTGGTGCTTGCCCGTCGCGGCGGAGGCACCTCCATGCTCGATGAAGAGTACGAGGACGAAGACGATGATGCAGGGTATGTCGACAACAAGGTCCTCGCTGAAATCCCTGCAGACGTCGATCCCGAAATGGCTCGAGCCATGCAGACCTTCCCGCAATGGACACAAGACGAAATCCAGGGTTACTTCGACCAAGGATGGACCGTCGAGTCGCTTCAAGATTGGGTCAACAATCAGTGAGGGGGCTTCATGCCTTCCGAGGAATGGACCGATGCGGTGTGGGAAGACCCTGACGGCGGGACCGTCATCATTCACGGGACCTTGCCCACCGTGGTCTACCCCAACGCCATGCGACCTCGCGCGACATGGCACGGTTTGGCCCTTCTGGAGTCGCCAGATGTGGTCGATATGTGGGTTCAAGAAGAACATGACGAGGCCGAATCTCAGGGTGTCAACCTTACGCATGCCATGCTTTCGGGCGGGGCCTTCGGCAAATATGCCGAAGGCATATCGGCCCTTGAGCATCTGCAAGGCGGTCGCTTCCCCGATCCGGAACCGCGCCGCCTCCAACGCATTGCCGACCGACACGAACGGCCAGTATTTTTCATCGAACCTCTGGCCGATGACGACGACTGGGGCGATTATTTGACGCAAGAGGCGAGAGCCGTCTCCCATTGGAAAAAACTGCTGGGGATGGTCCGGGTTGGAAAGCGATGGAAGAAGAGTGTCAAACATCACCTCTTCTATGCCAAACCTCCGCCCAAAGGTCAATCGGTGGATTATGCAACGGCCAGCGTGTTGGCTGCGGCATGGTGGGAACTGTCAGAGTGGCTGAGCACCCCCGTGTTGGCTCAACGAAGAAACGCCCGGTATGCGGCCCGCATTCGAGGCGCACTGGCCAGTCTTCGGGCCAGCGAAGGCGACGACGCAACCCTTCTCTTGGTCGCCCATCTTCCGCATTGCACTGCGATGCTGGAGGCCTTGAACGAAGGGCACCCTGTTGAGGAGATTTCATCAACATCAACCCACACCCTTGACGCGGAGGAGGAGTGAAATGGCCACGGGTTCCATCGACGTTCGCGTTGAAAATCAGTTGGTTCGCTTCGTCTGCCCGACGCCTCTGAACCACGATGCAGTGGTGGCCGAGGTTGGAGGTCAACGCAACAGCGGCGTGGTCATCAAGGCCATGGAGCGACCGCGTGCGACCTTGGTGATCGACGAGGAAGGACGCATTGTCGTCCACGGCACACACCGCATTGAAGCAGCGCGAGCTGCCGCAAAGGAACTCTTGCTCCGAATGGGCATGGACGACAGCGGACTCGTCGCAGAAATGGGTCCTGTGGTGGCCTCGTTTCAATTTGACAACGCCCTCAATTTGGAAGCCATTCCCGCCAGCCTTCCATCGGGAACGGCCGAATTCGACGCTCGCCTTGGTTGCACCACGCTGACCGACACGCGGCACAGTTTGACCGTCCAAATTTGGCCCAACGGAAAATGCATTGTCGCCGACGCACGCCACCCGAACATGGTGGCCATGGCCGCAGTGTATTGGAACGGCGTTTTCCGAGACAGGGGCTTTTTCGTCGACCGAATTTGAGGGAACCGTATGGTCTATGACGGTCCGATTTTGGACAACCATTTCCACCTCAACCGAAACGGTCTGTTTCTTGAGGCGGCGCAAGCCTTCAAGCGCGTGGGCGGGACCGATTTGGTGCTCGTACACTGCCCAGATTTTTCCGCCCCGCCGGAAACCCTCGAAGGCCATCGCACGGCCTACGCCGACACGTTGAGCATGGCCCAATCCGTCCGGCAGGAGGTGGGTCTCGGTGTTCGTGTGGTGCTCGGTCCGCATCCAGCAGCGTTTGCTCACCAGTTTGAGCGATGGGTTACGGAGGATGGAGAATCAGGAAAGGAGCGTGCGATTCAGAATTATCGACATTCCATCGAGGCGGCGTTGGATTTTGTTCACGAGGGTCAAGCGCATGCCATCGGAGAAGTGGGTCGTCCGCACTGGCCTGTTTCGGACGAGATCTGGGACCTTTCAAACGAACTTCTTGACGAGACGATGCACCTGGCTGCACAAGAAGGACTGCCGCTTCAACTCCACGTGGAAGGGGAACGTGAGGACACGTATCCTGATCTGGCCCGCCGTGCACTGCGGCAAGGCATGGATTTGAGGAAATTGATTCGGCACTATTCACCTCCCGATGTTCGCGAGGACCATACGCACGGGCTGACGCCGAGCGTTCTGTGCGGTAAGGGAGCCTTGGAACGACTGATTGAAACCCATCGCATGGCCAAAAACGGCTTTTTCCTTGAGACCGATTACATGGATGACCCCCGCCGGCCGGGCGCCGTCTTGGGTCCCAAAACCGTCCCCAAACGAACCCAACAACTTCTGGCCGCCGGTGTGGAGGAGGACGTGATGTGGAACACACACAGTGTCCTTCCAACCCGTATCTACGGTGAATGACGCCTTCCTATCGGAACCATTCGCGGCGGTATCAATTTCCCATCACATTGATGAGAGAGAATCTCTAGGGGGCCTTGAGGGCCATGACTCCATCACGCTGGTTAGGGCTGTTTGCAGTGGGGCTTCTTCTCTGCAGCCTCGCGCCTTGCGTTCAGGCGCAAGCCCCAACCGCTCCCGGCGTGGAGATCGATTGCGACGACAAGCAACCCGAACTCAATGTCCACCCGCTCAACGATCCGGTGGTCGAAATCACCTGTACCGTCAAGAATCCCTCCTCGTTCCAAGAATCCATTTCTGTGGAAAAAGAATGGGACGGCCTTGAAGTTGACATGATGTTGGAAGAGGACACCTTTGACCTCGGCCCCGATGAAGAAGAGGATTTCAAAGTCACCTTCAACGGTCAGACACGTCTTTCTGCGGACCTCTCCTATGACTTCACCTTGACGGCCACCGTCACCAACGTTGGCATGCTCGACTGGCCCGAAGCCCTTGCCTCCAATGCATCGGTGGACGGGGATTTGAACATCGCCATGTTCGGGATGGTTGATTTGGACATCTCGGACACCAGCACCCGCACGATGGGCGGTGGCGAAGAGGTTACAATCACCTTCCAATTCCAAAACAACGGCAACGACGACGATAAAATCCGAGTTTCCATTACCAACACTGCCGAACTTGAGGCGGCCGGCTTCACCTTCCCGGGCGGGACCTCCGTCGCTGAGGACGTGTCGGAAGGCGGTGTTTCAACCGTGCGAGAACTGATCGTGAGGTCGCCTTCCGAGGTGTCTGCAGACGAGCGCTACCAAGTGACGTTCCAGGCGCAAAGCGAAAACGACAACGAAGCCCCCGTCAGTGAGAGCAGCATCCCCGTTCAACTCGAAGCCAGTAACACCGCAGGTGGACTTGGTGGCGGGTTGGAGGAAGTGGACAAGGACACCCTGGTGATGTACGGTAGCATCGGTGCTGCCGTGCTCTTTGGTCTCATTTTCGTGGTGGCTCTCGCCCGAACCCTTCGTCGAAGAGCCAACGCTCAACCGATGTACGTCCCGCCGGTTGATGTAGAGGACGAAGACGAGGACGACGATATGGACGACCTCGACCTCTCGGACTTGGACGATTTGTTCCCCGACGACGATGACGACGAATTTGACGACGTTTTCGCTGACCTTTGATGTCCGGTCGCGGCGTCGTTGTTTCGGTCTTGAACTCGGTCGAAGTGACACGATTTGAGAGGCAACGCTCAAAGGCTTGGTGTAGCGTACTACACCTAATCCCCAAGGAGGTTTTTCATGCTTGGACTGGAAGGTAAAACGGCCTTTGTGTTTGGTGTTGCCAGCGAAGACTCCATCGCATGGGCGATTTGCAAGCAGTTGGCGGCTGCCGGTGTAACCCTGTATCTGGGGTACCAAAAGCGATTCATGAGCCGTGTTTTCAAACTGAAAGACGAACTCCCGGCCATCGGCGGGTTCTATCCGCTCGACGTCGCCTCGGACAGCACGACACAGGAATTCTTCACGGCGTTCGCCGCTGACCATCCCGGGAAGAAAGCGGACATTCTGGTTCACGCCATTGGCTTTGCTCCCCGTGCCTGCTTTGACCGCCCGATTTTGTTCGTGGAAGACGACGACATCAACACCGCCATGACCATCTCGGCCAACTCTCTTCAGCGATGCCTCAAGCACTCCCTGCCCTATCTTCATCCTGGTTCTTCCACCATCACGTTGACGTACGCCGCCTCGAACCGTTTCGTTCCCAGCTACGGCATCATGTCGATGGCCAAAGCGGCTCTGGAGTGTTGGACTCGTGAATTGGCGTGTCACCTCGGCCCCGAAGGCCACCGCGTCAACGCCATTTCCTCCGGACCTATTCGGACCATCGCTGCCAGCGGCATCCCCGGATTTGATCGGATTTTAGATCACGTCGAAGCCAACGCTCCTCTTCGGAGAAACGTCAGTCAAGCCGACGTTGCCGGCGCCACCCTTTGGCTTGCCAGCCCGCTCTCTGCAGGCGTCACCGGCCAATGTGTCTACGTCGATGCAGGCTATTCCATCACGATGGTGCCGGAAAGCATCATGAATTGAGGTGTCCAGATGACGTTGACCACAGCAGACGGCAAACCCTGTGAGGGGATTGACCAGGGCCCGTTCGAGCCCATTGCTGTGATCGGCTTGGGTGCCTTGATGCCCGACGCCCACGACATCGATGCGTTTTGGCAGAACATCCTCGACGCCAAGGTGAGCATTCGCCCGATACCTGAAGGGCGATGGCCCGGCCCTGTCAACGATTTCTGGAGAGAAGGAGGTCCAGGTGAACACACCGAGGGATACACCTACGCAAAGATTGGCGCCTTGGTGTCCGAGGCTGAGTTTGACTGGCGACGCTGGCGGCAACCTCCCGGCACCCTTCCACAAATCGACCCCTGTCAGCTGTGGGCGGTCACCGTTTCAGCGGATGCCATTGAGCACGCAGGGTACGACGGCGAAACCGACGACATTGACCGCACCAGAACCGGCGTGGTCTTCGCCAATGCGCTGGGCGGTGAAAACCGCAACCTGTCCAACATCCGTGTGTGGTCCAACCACATGGCGAACCTTGCCAAACAGCACGGTCTTCCGGAAGTCAACCTCGAGGATTTTACCGAATCCATGTTGGACGGAACGCCCCGGGTGGACGAAGACACGATGCCGGGTGAGCTGGCCAACGTCGTCGCCGGTCGGGTGGCGAACCTGCTTGATTTGCAGGGGCCAAATCACGCCATGGATGCAGCCTGTGCTTCTTCCATGGCTGCCGTTCTCGATGCGTGCCGTTTACTCCAAACACGCCAAGTGGACGTCATGCTCGCCGGAGCGACGGACCGCACCATGGACCCGGCCACGTTCGCCAAGTTTTCCGCTATTGGAGCGCTTTCACCGACGCACTCGTCACCCTTCGATGCTCGCGCCAACGGCTTTGTCATGGGCGAAGGTGCGGGTGTTCTGGTCTTGAAGCGACTCAGCGATGCCATTCGTGATGACGATGAAATCTACAGCGTCATTCGAGGCATCGGCGGCTCCTCCGACGGACGCGGAAAGGGCATCACCGCTCCCAGCCAACGGGGGCAAATCCAAGCCATCGCTCGTGCCTACAGCCAAGCAGGCTATCCAGCCTCGACCGTCGAATTGGTGGAGGCTCACGGGACGTCGACCAAGGTCGGCGACGCCACGGAACTGTCCACGCTTTCCCGACTTTGGACGGGCGTTGAGGGAACGGGGAACGTGGCAGTTGGGTCGATCAAATCCCAAATTGGACACCTCAAAGCGGCTGCCGGCATTGCCGGCATCATGAAATCCGTCATGGCCCTTCACCACAGGACCATACCACCCAGCGCCAATTTTGAAACCCCCAACCCAACGGTCGATTGGACAAACATTCCGTTTTTCGTGCCCACGGCACCGCTCGAGTGGCCACGCCCAGCATCCAATCCCCGCCGAGCCGGTGTCTCTGCCTTCGGATTTGGGGGCACCAATTTCCACATCGCCTTGGAGGGTTACGAGCCGGATTACCACGCGCCGTTGGCATCCGATTGGGACGCTCGTTGGGCTTCGTACAGTCGCCAAACACCCGCCAGCGCCCCCTCAATTTTCGACTCTTCACTGCCCGCAACGATGTCCCATGAAGCGCTGAAAGCGATTGAAGGGGGCGTCCTCCTGCTTTCGGATGATTCGCTTGAAGCTCTCCAAGCCCAACTCGCCAGTACGGTCTTCGATGGTCCACTGTTCGACGAGGACCCGAGAGGGCGCCGTCTGTCGGAAGCGCTCCAGACGGCCAGCGTGGATTTCAATCCAAAACAATCGGTTCGTATGGCGGTGGTGGCGACCTCGTGGGCTGAATTTTCAAAACGCCAAACGCTGGCTGGCAAAGCGATGATGGACAGGGAAAAGTGGGGCTTTTTGCAAGCGCAAGGGGTGATGATCACCGACCAGCCCTCCCTGCCCGCCGGAGCCAAATCCGTTCACATGTATCCCGGCCAGGGCAGCCAATACGTCGGTATGACGGCAGATTTGGTGGAACGCTTCACGGCGCCTGCGAACGTTTGGAAACAAGCCGATGAAACCATGGTCGATGTGCTGGGTGGCGAAACCCTGTCCGGATTCGTCTTGCGCAGTTCACTCAGCAGCGAGGAATTGAAGGAAGCGGAGCACAAACTCAAGCAAACGGAATACACTCAACCCGCCATGCTCACCGCAGACTTGGCCATCGAGCGGACACTCCAGGCCTACGGGCATTCACCCGACATGGTCGCTGGCCACTCGTTGGGCGAATACGCCGCCCTCATGTCTTCGGGAATTTTGGACATGGATGGCGCGCTACGGGCCGCCGCCGCACGCGGTACGGAAATGGGCGCTGTTGAAATCGACGACAAGGGTCTGATGGCCAGCGTCACGGCTCCATACGACGTGGTCGAAGAGGTGCTTGAAGCCACGGAAGGCTACGTGATCGCGGCCAACAAAAACTCCCCGAAAATGACCGTTATCGCCGGCGAAACCGAACCGGTCAAGGCCGCCATGGCCGAGTTTGAACAACGAGGCTTCTCCAGTGTCGCATTGGCGACCTCCCATGCCTTCCATTCTCGCATTGTTGCTCCTGCTAACGAACCCTTGCGCCGTTTCCTTGAAGGCTTGGAGATACGATGGCCCAAAGTGCCCATCACCGCCAACGTGGACGGGTCGTTCTACCCCAGCGAGGGCGCCGATTCAAAATCGGCGATTTTGGAAAAACTCGCACCCCAAATGGCCTCCTCGGTGGAGTGGACCAAGCAAATCGAAACGATGTACGCCGCAGGCGGGCGCCTCTTTGTGGAGGTCGGGCCCAAACGGGCCCTGACCATGTTTGCCATGCAAATTCTGGAAGGTCAACCGCATGCTCCCATCATGACCAACCATCCCAAACAAGGCGGCGTTGCCAGTTTCATGACGGCCATTGGGGCGTTGGCTCTTGCAGGGCGGCCACCTTCGTGGCCTGCACTTGATTCGAATGACCTGCAGGACGCTTTCAAAGCAGGTCCTGTTGAGGCAAGGTCGTCCGTTCCCCTCTCGCCATCGACCTCCACCTCTGCTCAAGAGTCGCTTCGCACACGGGCACGACCACTGCCCGGCAGCGGAGCGAGCGTACCCGCAGCCGCCCCCTCCGCCGTGACCGTTCAAACCGGACCTCTGGATGCCGACTATGCACGCAGCCAGGCCATCAAGGCGTACGTAGGCGACCGAATTGCCGCCTTCAGCGGTTATCCTGCCGCATTCTGCCACGGGCATGTTCCGCTCACAACCGGTCTGGGCCTCACGGCCGAGCAGGTTCAGCGCGTGGTGGCGACCATCGCTTCGGAAGCAAAAACAGACCCCGAATTTGACGGCACGGCTGCCATCACGGCCGGCGATCTCGCCCGTTGGGTGCGCATGCCACCCGCCTCTTACGCTCCCATGGCCACGGTCTCTGCTCCGCCGAGCCTGAGAACGGTCCCCCTGCATACAGCCGCAATGGCTCCCTCGGGTACACGACGTGATGTCGACCCTTACGTCGTCACCGGCATTTCACTGGGCTTGCCCGGCATGGACCGGGTCTTTTCGGAGGACGCTTTTGAGAAACTGGTTCGAGGAGAGACGTGCATCAGTGAGGTCTCTGACGAATACAAACAACGCCTGCTTGACAAGAACATCGTCCGCCTGATCAAAGGAAGGGACGGCTCGGTGAACATGGACCAAGCCACCGCTTTTGGTGACATCCCTCAACTCGCCGGACTCAAGGGCGCCTTTGATTTGGCTGAAGAATTTGGCATCGACCCCAAAGCCATCGTCGCCTGGGACATCAGCACTCAACTGGCCGTCGCAGCCGGTCTGCTCGCCCTTCGCGACGCAGGCATTCCCCTCACGCCCGTTGAACAGGTCGGCAAAGGTGGATTGCGTCTGATTCGCAACTGGCAGGTGCCTCAAGTCCAACGAGAACGGACGGGGATCGTCTTCTCGTCGTGTTTCCCGGGTCTTCAGATGGCTTCGAAGCACGCCAAGAACAACGGCGATGATGGCGAGGGTCGTTTTGACCGCCGGTACCTCTTCCAAACCCTCAACATGGGCCATTCTCAGTTTGCCCAATACACGGGCATTCGTGGACCGAACACCACCATCAACCTCGCATGCGCCTCCGCAACCGCAGCGTTCGGTGTCGCTGAAGACTGGTTGGACGCCGGTCGTGTTGATCGCGTGGTCATCATCAGCGGAGATGATGTGACCGGGGACGACCTTTGGGAGTGGATTGCCGGTGGATTTGCCGCTTCCGGTGCTGCGGCCACCAACAACGTCGTTGAGGAGACGGCCCTTCCCTTCGACCGCCGCCGAAACGGCTTGATTCTGGGCATGGGTGCGGCGGCCTTCGTGGTTGAACGCCATTCCGAGGCCCAGGAGCGCGGGGTGCAACCCATCGCCGAGTTCCTCGGTTCGACCACGGCCAATTCGGCCTACCACGGGACACGTTTGGATGTTGAACACGTCGGCCAAGTGGTCAACGGTTTCATCACGGACATGGAACGTCGGTGGGGTCTGGACCGTCACGCCATGGCGCCCAACACCGTGTTCTTCTCTCACGAAACCTACACGCCCGCTCGAGGAGGTTCCGCTCAATCCGAAGTCAAAGCCCTGCGCGATACCTTTGGCGATTCCACGGACAAACTGGTCATTGCCAACACCAAAGGTTTCACCGGCCATCCCATGGCGGTCGGAATCGAAGACGCCAGCATGTTTTACGGACTGAAAACGCAACGAATTCCTCCCATTGCGAATCACAAGGAGAAGGATCCAGAACTTGGTGATCTCAACCTTTCAACCGGCGGCGACTACCCCCAGCTGGAGTACGGTTTGCGGTTCGCAGCGGGCTTCGGTTCACAAATCGCCCTTTCCTTGATGCGACGCTGGCCCGTCGACGGCGATCGTATTGACGGCGGTCGGTTGCTGGCGTGGGCCAGAGGCCTCGCCGGAACCGATGATGTGGTCATGCGCGTGCTCCAAAACAAGCTCGTCGCCTACGTCGACGGCGAAAACAACCTCCACGGAGGGATTCAGGGTGAGCCGTGGCCTGCGACCTCCTCGTGGGAAGGCAAGCCATCGGTGTCCTCAACGCCTGCACCTGCGTCCTCAGCCCCGGTGACCACGGCCCCCTCACCACCTTCAACCCCTGAACCAGCGCCGTCGCCGATGCCAGTTGCTGCGGCCGCACCGGTCAGCGACGAAGGCATGGTTTCGACCGTGATTGAAGTCGTGGTCAATCATACGGGGTATCCCGCTGACTTCGTTGAACTCGACCAAGACCTCGAAGGGGAGCTGGGCATCGATACGGTCAAGCAGGCAGAGATCATGGCCGATATTCGCGACCGGTTCGGTCTCCCGGTGGACGAGGATTTCGTTCTCGCTGACTATCCCACCCTGAACCACATGATCGGCTACATTCAGCGGATGAAGAGCGGAGAGCCCGTTTTCTCGCCGCCCTCCAGTCCTCCACCCAGCCCGGCCGCACCTGAGCCCGCTCCGGCACCAACACCACCCGCCACAACGCCGGCTGCACCGCCCTCAGCCCCGGTGGACGATGCCGCAATGACGGAAACGGTGGTGGCTGTGGTGGTTGAACACACGGGCTACCCTGCGGACTTCATCGAACTCGACCAGGACCTCGAGGGCGAATTGGGCATTGACACCGTCAAGCAGGCCGAAATCATGGCGGACATCCGCGACCGGTTCGGCCTGCCCGTGGATGAGGACTTTGTTCTCGCCGACCATCCAACCTTGAACCACATGATTGGCTACATTCAACGCATGCAAGGTGGCGGAGCAACGGTCGTCACTGCTCCGGGACCTTCCGCCCCGGCGCCTTCCGCTCCTGAGGTGGCGGCTCCCGTTTCAGCGCCTTCTCCGACGGCGCCCTCCCCAACTGCATCTCACCCCGACATCGAAAGCGTGTTGGTTTCCGTTGTGGTCGACCACACCGGCTATCCCGCCGATTTCATCGAGATGGACCAGGACCTTGAGGGCGAATTGGGCATTGACACCGTGAAGCAAGCGGAGATCATGGCGGAAATCAGGGACCGATTTTCTTTACCGGTCGACGAGGATTTCGTTCTCGCCGACCATCCCACACTGAACCACTTCACCGCTTACATCGTGAAGATGCGGGGAGGCGGTGTCGCCGTTGAAGCACCGGTGGCCCAGGACACCTCGGCCACGCCTGCGTCAGCCACCACGTCATCCGTTTCTCACCTTCAGGAAGGGACCCGTCGCTGGCAAGTGGAAATCGAGGGGTGCCCCGGTGTGCCCGCATCACTGCACCCCAGCGGAACCGTCGTTGTTTCCGATGATGGCTGGGGAATTGCTGAGGCTTTCTGTCAGCGCATGGAAGCTCGGGGCCTCGAGGCGATACGGATCGGCTTTGAAAGTCGAATACGCGATGCGTCAAGTCAAGACGAAAATGGAAGAACGGTGTTCAGGGTTGACCCAGAGCAACCCGAACACATGGCATGGATTGCCACCCAATTGCGCGGTGTCCAACTGGCCGGTATGGTCCACATGGCTCCCATGAAATTGGCCTCTGAACAGTGGCCTGAAGACGCCTTCCCCTCTTCTCAAATCGCCCTTGCTGCTCACGGCTGGTTCGGTTTGCTCAAGGAATTGAGTGAACAGATTCCGCACGACTCAACGGGTTTCATCGCCTCTGTATCCGCTCTCGATGGACGACACGGTAACAAAGGCGACCGATTCAATGCCCTGCAGTGTGCCGCTAGCGGCGTGACCAAGTCGTTTGCCTTCGAGCGCCCGGATTTGCGCTGTCGTGCGCTTGACCTCCACCCCGATTTCGTTCTCGATGCAGCCGACGCAGCCGAGCGTATCGAACACGATGTATTCGATTTGGACGGCGAGGTTGAGGTTGGTCTGGACCGGGACGGGCGCCGATGGGCCCTCGTGGCTTTCGCAGAGGACGTGGTGGATGAGCTGCACCCGTTGACCGCTGACGACACGTGGTTGGTGTCGGGTGGCGGTTCGGGCGTGACGGCGGCTTCCGTGATCGGTGTCGCGCAGGCCAGTCCGGAGGCAGGGGCCCACTTTGTGTTGCTCGGACGCTCTGTTCTCATTGAATCCACGGCTGCATGGTTGGATTGGACCGAGGAGCAACTCGCCGACGAAAAGAATGCATTGCGAGAACGCCTCGTTGAAGCCAGCGAAAACGGCAAGGTGACCATGGTCGAGTGGAACCGGGCATGGCAGCGGTTCACGCGAAGTCGTGATGTCCATCTCACGCTGGACACCATTGCGAAAACGGGCAATCACGCAACGTACCATTCGATTGACGTGATGGACAGCGAGGGACTTGCAGAACTTGGGAGGTCTCTGGGCAGGCCCATCACGGGCGTTGTTCACGGTGCCGGATTGGAAGATTCGAAACTTGTCTCCGACAAAGCCTACGACATCTTTGATCGTGTGGTGCGAGTGAAGGTTGACGGATGGCGAGCCCTCATGGCAGCAGTTCACGCTTCGGGGCGAGATGCTCCTTTGTTCGCCTGCAGTTTCACCAGCGTTGCGGGCCGATTCGGAAACGGCGGCCAAACGGATTATGCCGCTGCAAACTCCGTGTTGGATGCAGAAATGGCTCGTTTAACGGCGACCACAACCTGTCGGGCCGTCGCCATTGGTTGGACCGGTTGGAGGGACGTTGGCATGGCCACTCGAGGTTCCATCGAGGCGGTGTTTGCTGCTGCCGGCATTGAAACGTTGACGGTTGAAGACGGCGTTGCCATTTTCGTCGATGAAGCGCTTCGGGGCGGAAAACGTCGTGTTCTTGGTTGCGGGTCGCTTGGATTGATGGACCGGTTTGCTTCGTTCAGGGAAGCGCCCCTCAAGTTGCCACCGAGCATGGCTGCTACCATCGCCGACCCCACGCGCCTCCCGTTTGTTGACAAGGTCGTGGCTCTGCAAGAAGGCGAGCAACTCGTGACCCAAACGACCCTCTCAACCGTCGATCACCCCTTCTTGACGGACCACGCCATCGAGGGCGTCCCTTACCATCCCGGTGTCATGGCCTTGGAGATGTTTGCACAATCCTCGCTGCTCTTGCGCCCCTCAACTTGCTTGGCCGGTTTCGAAGAGGTCAGTTTTGGTTTACCCGTCAAACTCCTGAAGGGGCCAATGACGGTGCGTGTTGAGGCAACGGTGGAGCGCACTGAAAAGGACATGGTCTGGGTCCGTTGTCGTTTGGTTTCGGATTTAGCAAACTCCCAAGGTGAGGTTTTCGGTGAGCGAGAGCACCATCAGGCCGTGGTCCGACTCGTGGAAAAGGACGAGGACCTCTACCCGTTCTTGCAGCGAGAAGTCGATGAACTGCCCAACATTGGAACACCTCCACCGGGTGAGTTGCTTCATCCTGCCTCATTCATTTACGACCGGTATTTCCACGGGCCTCGGTTCCAATCCCACGGCGGTGTGCTCCGTGGTGTTGGTGATGGCGACCATAAGGGGATTGATGGATGCGCCCTGATGCGCCATCAACTTCCTGCCACCGACCAGTTCGCACTGGAAAGCGAAGGCGAGCACGTGCTCCTCGAAGCGCTCCCCATGCTCATTGAGGCCGGTTTCCAAAATGCAGGTTTGGTCGCCATGGAACTGCTCGGCTACAGCAGCCTGCCGGTGGGCATCAACTGGTCGACAATCCTTCGTGTCCCTGACGCTGAGGAGCGCCTCAGGTTGCGCAGTGTGCAGGTTGAAGCCCTTGCCGACGGGATAACGGTCCACGATGTCTTGATCGTCGGCGAAGACGACGCGCCGGTCCTTGCCCTCAAGGGGCTCCGGCTCAAAGCCATGGCCTCGGTTGATGCAAGCCAACGGTTTTCCCTTGAACGATAGGCCTGGGTTGTGCGTACATTGGGTGTTGAACGACTCACGCCACCGCACGATGCAGGCCTGGAGGTCTTTGCGATGCCCGTGCAGTCATGGGCCTTGGCCGACGTTCCTCTGGCCCAGCCGGCTGAAATCGCTACGTTCGTCACCGAAAAGCGTCGCAACGAGCATCTCACCGGTCGGCGTCTTTTGGGCGAAGCTTTAGCAACGCAGGGGATGGCCGACCTTTCGGTGCTCGAAGTGCAGCGCGATGCGTACCGAGCCCCCTCACTCCACTACATTCAGGGCGTTTGGAAACGTACGATGCTCCCGGCTTTCTCGTTATCGCACAGCGGCGGGATGGCTTTTGTGGCGCTTTCAAACGGCTCGCTTCAGGTGGGTTTGGACGCTGAACCTCTCGGGCGAACCCTTGCGGAGAATGCCTTCGATCTGATGGCCAAAGGCGAGGAGTTGCAACGGATTCGCACCGAACCAGGCACTGCATTCCGGGCATGGACCGGAAAAGAAGCCGTGCAGAAATGCCTTGGCATGGGGATGCATTTGAATCCCCGAGATATTGAAATTCCAATTGAATCAACAATTTCTAACTTTTCAATTGGAAATTCAAAAATTCAATTGCAATATTGGACAGAAAAAGGCTACCATTTGTCCCTCGCATGCACGCCGTCAGCACCCCTCGTGCCCACTGCAGAAGACCGTCTGCTGGAGAAGACGCGGTTGGCCATGGAGGCTCAACCGAACTGGGGAGTTGGGTGTAAAACTCAGCGAAAGGGTGCTTGATTCAATTCCACAATCGGCTGCTCTCCCAAGGAAGGTTGAGCGCCACTCCGATTTCGGTCAAGATCACGAAATTAAACAGAACGTAGGCAAGCGCCGAAAGTGAGAACACCACCAGCGAGGTGTTGACAATCCGCTTTCGCTGTCGTTTGGCCTCGTCCAGTGAGCAGATACCATCGCTTCGGAAATACAAGATCAGGCCCACGGCCACCAGCCCCGCACTGACCACCAACAGGAGCGGGCGGAACCACCACATTCCGTTGGTCCCCCAATACAAATCGTTGGAAAGGGCAGCGGCGCTTGAGACGCTGGCAAGGCCGAAGAGAACGAGGACCACGCTGGGGAAACAGCACATGGAAGCAAGGAAAGCCGAGCCGCTGATCCACTTCCACAACGACTTGACATCGTTCGTGACGTGGCCTTCCTCCATGGTTAGAAAATCACGGGTTTCCTTTTCAAGATGTGTTCTCAAACACATTCTCGGAAGGTGCTCACCTCGTCGATGGCGTTGGTGTGCCAAATCATCGGGAGAACAGGGGTGCCGTCCGACCAGTTCCCCATCCCCGTGAGCATCGTCTCATCGGTCATGTACTGGAATGCCCAATCGGCGGTGAAGGTGTCATCTCTGCCGTGGGCCACCAAATAATCGGCTTGTGCATCCACTCGGCGGTAAAAGCTCCAGTCCGCCAGCGTATCGTGGGCGGGGTCGGTTTGGAGGTAGTGGCTGGCGACCAGTCTTGGGAAACCGTACAAATCGGATTGAATCTCAAGGAGTTGGTTACGTTCCTCGGGAAGTGAGGAAAAGAGCTGTTGGTGGAACGCACCGGGGCACATGCCGACGCTCATGTCGTCTTGTGGTACCCCGATTTGCACCATCGTCTCGTCGGGCATCGCCGACAAATCGGGTTGAAGATGTTCCTGCATGGGGCGGCTGGCGGGTGACTCCAACGCCACGACCAGAGCTTTGGAACCCCAACCCCGCTCCAGTACATCGTCCAGCGTGATGAACGTGTAGGCTGCACCAAGGCTGTGACCACCGGTCCAGAGGGACGTCGGGTCGACGTATCGTTCTCCGAGGTGTTCTTCGAGCTGTTCCTCTCGTAGAGGTTGCAGCAAAATCGCCTCAATATGGTCCAGCGCCGCTCGTAGGGCGAGGTCGCGCTGAGCGTGTTGGAGGTAGTCGGACATCCCTCGTTCATAGGTGGCTTCGTGAGCATCATGCCCCGGCGGACGAAGATCGGATGGGTACTGGATGAACGCCACGGCCATGCCTTTGCTGGCAAGGTGGTTGATCCAGTCCTGATAGGCGTTCACGTCTGGATAACCGAAGCCGTGGAGGAGAACGGCAAGCGGCATGCTGCTGATGGGTAGGTCGGCTGGAATGTTGGGCAGCGTGATGTAAACGCTGAATTCAACATCGTCTTCCAGTGCGCCTTGGACCTGTGCGACCTCATCGGGCATGGCGTACGGTGAGCGGTATTGTTCCACGGTGTACGGTCCGGGGAAGGAGCCGTAGCCCATCGAGGGAGCCTCGGGGGGAGCGGGTGCAAAGCCGATCACAGCCGGAACACCCGGCATGACCAGCCAAGCAGCGAAGAAGATGCCAATCACGTGGACCACCCTTGCCGGGGAAGCCTTCGACTGACCTTGGGCACGAAGCGAAGGCGGTCCCGCTAACGCCACGAGAAAACAGGCCAGGGCCCACCCCATCAATGTGGGAAGAAGAAGGAACGCCCCTTGGAGGTAAAAGGCATCCATGAGAAAATGAATGAGTATGAAGCCGAAAAGCACACCAATGCATCCGTGGAGGAGGAATTTCAACAGACGATTCCCGTCGTCAGCCGCCACAAACTTGCGCAAACCAAAGGCGACCCCTGCGATGATGAGCATCATCGAAAGGACGAGTGCAGGACTGTTGCGCAGGGTCATGGTCCATTCGAGGGAACGGACAGCGTGCGGCCAAATCGAATCGACCAGCGTCTTGCCTGCAAGCAAGCGTCCAATCATCTCGCTGAAGGCCAAAAGAAATCCTACGGGGAGGAACCAAGCCGGGTTGAACGCCCGCCTCGCCACTGCGACCTCTGATTCGAGGTCAACATTTACCGCTGATTGCACGAAGGATGAATTCCCGGACAGTGTACAAGAAGTTTCGTTCAAACCCTCAAAGACGTTTAGCGTGAACCAACACGACCGCTGTGTGTTCGGCCTCGTCCCTCCTGGAGACGGAGACTCATGCCCTCAGTAGGGGACGTCTTTCCATCCGATTTTGTAGCCGATGAGGTTGAATGAACGATGCAAAATCGGTGTGATAAGCACCAAAGCGAGCATCGGAAGTCGCAACTCTTCTGATGCAAGAATCGAAGGACCGAGGAACAACTGGCCCCACAGGAACACCATGATGGCAAACGGGAGGGTGTCCAGCAGGGGTGCCTTTGATGAAATCTCACCTTCTCGCTTGAGGCCTCGACGTCGCTTGACAAACGAGCCGGTGCTGTCGCCCAGAAGACAGGCAAACCCGAGAAACGTCCCCAAGATGAACGCCGTGCCGTTGGCGCCGCCCACGGAAAACCAGGCATCTTCCGAACCGGTCAAAGGATGTGCAAACACGGTGGCTCCGTCATCAAAAGCCGTGGCCATGTCTCCCGTACTCACCAGCGACGCCAACAACACGCACAACACGCCTGAAGTGAGCGAGCCTCCGATCAGTCCGTTCCAAGTTTTACCGTCGCCCAACATTCGGTTGCCGTCGGCCATGACCCTTCCCCCGTCGATGGGCCAAGGGCCGTACCCGGTTTTTGGAAGCCATTTCCCCCACATCATGGCGAAGGTGTTGGCGAGAAAGCCGGGAAGGTAAAGCCAGAGCGTGAGCAAGCAAAGCGAAAGGAAGTCCATGCACCATCACCGATGTGTAGGCGTCCCTCGGACCGTGAGCCTTTCATGCTTGCCCGATGTAACTTCGTCAGAGCCTGTTCTGAGTGGCGGTCCGAAGGTGCGGATAGCGGGAGTCGAACCCACGACATAAGGTTGGAAACCTCAGATGATAACCACTTCACCATATCCGCAGTGTGGTAGTCTCGGCCAAAAGCCTCTCCCCTTTGAGTGAATCGGTGGAGCGGGTTCGCTCATCGCTTGCTTCGGAAATCACTGAACACGGATTGTGTCCGCTCCCTTTGGACACGGGGCAAGGGTTGTTGCTGGACCAAATCTCGCGAAGGCAACTCGGCGATGCCACGGGATTGACGCAGTTCTGCAGCACGCATCATACGGCGTTCAGCATCTCGCGCTTTCCTGCTCTGGCCTCGAATCATCAAGGCGCCCATAAGAACAAACAACACCAATCCAGCGAGGGCCGCTTGGAACATTCTGTTGTTCGACATCACGGTGAGCAGCGAGCTCTCTGCCTCGTCGGTTACGATCACAGGCGCATTGGAATCGCTGGCTTTGATGACCACCGTCACGGTGTCCATGGGGTACTCTGCTCCGGGCTCGGACACCGATAGAAGCAACTGGTGGTCACCGACATCTTTGGCATTCCCAGAGAACGTCACCGTTTGGGAGTTCCCCGTCGCCGAGGTGAACGTCAACAGATGGCCCGTGGTTTCACCGACGATGCTGGTGGTGGCTTGCCAGTTCACGTTGGCAGCGAAGGCGGAACTCATGGTGGTGGTGATGGTGCACGAGAAGGTGAACCACCCGGTGGCAGCGAGGTCAACCTCGATGGAGAGCGGTGTGCACGTCATGGAAGCTTCCGCCGAACTACGAGAAGAGTCGTTGGGCCAGTGGTCGGGCTTGTAGGCTCCCAGTGAGGCGTTATCGCCCCATCCATCGCCGTCGCTGTCAGCGTATTGGCTGCGTTGGTCGGGGAACACATCTTCGCTGTCAGACCAACCGTCGCTGTCTTGGTCGGGGCACCCAAAGGTGCCGCCTGCGGTGGACGTTCCCGCCTGGTTGGGGCACGAATCACCGTCTGTACCGCTCGACTCATCCCCGTAGCCGTCGCCGTCGCTGTCAAACCACTGCGTAGAATCTCCGGGCCACAAATCTCCTTGGTTGCTGGCTCCATCACCGTCGTCATCGAGGCAACCGAACACGTCCAAGGTGGACGTACCGGGCTCGGTGGGACACGCATCGGCTTGCGTTCCGTTGGGG
>Ga0160423_10001494_pt1 | contig 19544 bp, 14 predicted proteins | sample CRUFie14St8metaG_FD_108191 | JGI IMG/M metagenome (GOLD analysis project Ga0160423, IMG submission 108191) | Marine microbial communities from the Costa Rica Dome - CRUD Field 142mm St8 metaG | ecosystem: Environmental > Aquatic > Marine > Oceanic > Photic zone | place: Costa Rica: the Eastern... | reverse complement strand
CATTTTGAGGATGGCCGCCTTTGCTATCTAATGTCCTATTTTCAATCGCTTCGATTGGGTATGAGCCTCTCGTATTCTGTGTTTTGCTTGTATCGAAGAAATCAGGAACACCATCAGAATCAACCACGATATTTTCTAGCACAGTCCCCTTCTGACGAGTGGTTGCAAAAATCTCAGGCTCATCTTGTTCGGAGAGGTTGATCAGTTTAGCATAGCAGCCTCCTTCGAAGTTAAACACCCCATTTGCACCCCATCCATGCTCATCATCACCAATTAGTGCGCGCCTTGGGTCCGCTGACAGTGTGGTTTTTCCAGTTCCAGATAACCCAAAGAAAACTGCCGTGTTTTCACCATTAGTATTCGCTGAACAATGCATAGGTAGTATCCCTTTTTTTGGGAGTATTAAATTCATCACGCCGAAGATGGATTTTTTGATTTCACCAGCATACCTTGTACCGCCGATTATGACTTCACCCAATTCGTAGTTTACAATTACGAAGCATTCGGAGTTTAGATCATCATCGTCCGCTTCATAATGAGGAGCATGATAAACCGTAAACTGTGGCTCATGTGTCTTCAGTTGGCTTTTAGTGGGTCTTACGAACATATTTCTTGTAAAAGCGCTGTGCCAAGCGTTTTGATTGATTACTCTAATGGGCAGAGCTTCGCTTTCTTCGGCGCCGCAATATAAGTCTTGAACGAACAAAGAATTTCTTTTAGCAAGATAATTGATTACTTCATTCTTCAATCTATCAAATACCTCTTTGTCGGTGGAAATATTCACATCTCCCCAATTTACATCTTCGTTTGTAGTTGGTTCGTTGACAATAAATTTGTCATTTGGAGAACGACCGGTTCTTTCACCAGTTTCAGTTACTAATGCTCCGTCAGTTGTCAAGAAACCTTCTCCTCTCTCAACAGCTAAATCGATCAGGGTCAAGTTATCAAGATTCCAGTAAACCGTGGCATCGGTCATAATTCCGCTTTCGGATAGGTCGCCCGAGGGAGCGCCCACAACGTTGGCCATGGCTCGTCGACCCGCGCCCGCTCTTTGTCCCTTGCGGTTCGAAAATAAGCCAAACAAGTCTAATTCTGAATATTTTTGTCCTTCGAAGGGAGAGATTGAAAGGCATTTGTACAAGAGCATTGACCATGGAGAAGGATTCTGAAGATGAAATCCTTTCCAAAAGGAATTTCGATAAGGATTCAAGCATTAATCTTGATAATTTTTTAATTAAATCTGCCTTTGAAGAAGAAGATTCTGAAATTATCGAGGAAAATGAAGAATTAGAAGCCGATATTGCAGTTGGAGAACTGGCAGAAATTTTCTCTAGTGGCGATTTACCAAGTAGGATAAATAGGGATGGCACTGTGAAAGAATCTTCAGAGAGAGATAGTGTAACAGAGTATGCAATGGAAGGCGAGAAAAGACTACATTACGGGCTTATGATTTCTATGATCGTTGTCTGGTCCGCAATAGGTACGATAGTAGGGACGTCACCCTTCCTAAGCCACACAATTTCAGCTGTGGGTTTACTGCTAATGGCTGGTTTCGGGATGTGGTTAGGCGAGATATGGATTCCCCGAAAGAGTATGCACTTACTTGGAGTAACTTGGGTAATTATTTCGATGAAAATACTCTATGGTCTAGCAATTTCGATGTATACCTGGGACTGGATAGGTTCTACAGAATTAGGGGCATCTTTGTTAGGATTAGTAATCTTAAACATCGCAATTGCACAACATCACAATGAAGACGCAATCGCTACTCAAGCAACGCTTGTATTACTCGCAATAGGTTCAGCCGCAGGAGGCCCGTATGGAGAAGAAGGAGTGGCTGTAATGATAGGATTAGGTACGCTACTCTTTCACGGTTTGGCATACTTAAGAAAATCAGGTAATTTAGCGTCTCTTGGTATTGCAGTATCCTACCTCTGGATAGGCTTACATGCGATTAGCAAAAACTGGGTTATATTCGGAATCGAGGTTAAACCCTTTGACGACGAACTTCTATTGTTCCTGCTAATGTTTGGTGTAACCGGAATAAATGCAGTAACAGCAACCAGATTTGCAAAAGCAGAGAACTGGTTTTCTTCAGCGTTCAAAGCAATGGGGCTTGGTAAACCGGGGCTTTGGTCGGTTTCGATAGGTTTAGGAATGATTGGAGCATTGCTAGCAATTGCATCAAATCGTCTTGAAACAGGCTATGCATTAGCACAATTGATTCTTCTTCTCTCTGCCTTTACGCCATCTTATCTGGTTGTAAGGGGAGAATCTTGGCAAAGATTGCAGCGTTATGCTTTATGGCCTGCACCAATTTTGCTTGGAATCCTAATTCTAATGGTTAGGGGGATTATTGACGCTCCATTCTCTGAGCCATGGTCAATTTATGCGGCATTTAGCGCAGCAATAACGACCTTCGCAATTTTAAATCATCAGCATGCTGTATCTGATCATGTACTGTGGATAGGCTCGATAGTTATCATCGTTTTACTCACTTTACTGATACCTGCCGAAGAGGAAAGAATGGCTAGAACCCTACTAGGATGTCAGGCATTAGTATGGGTTGGATTGGCAGTATTAGCAATACAGAGGCATTCGCCATCTCTTGCTGGAACCACTACTTTGGTACCTTGGATTTGGCTGATATTCTTTGCAAGTAACCTAGAATCCCGCCTAATATCTGTAGATATTCTACCTATGAATTTCTCAGAAGTCGATTTGTCAATTTACCTGATGTTGTTGATATTAATTCAAATCCCGCTAAATTTCAAATTAGGGGAAAGCGGAGTAAATCTGGCCGGGCGCCTCGTAGGTATGTCAGAATTGAGTGCAAGGTTACGAGATAGTGGAATGATGCGGTTATGGAATATCAGCTTCATAACAATCTTGTGTGCGATGCTATTCATCACCAATCCAGGAGTTATTCCTGCATATGCTATGATTGCAGTGATGGGTTCACTATTGATTTGCCACTCTGTTGCAATGAGAATGGACAGACATCAAGGGACACCAAGAACCATTCTTGTATCATGGGCTATTGCAGCCTTAATTCTTCAGTGGAGATTTGGGTTTGGTGCATTTTGGATCGCATTGATTGGGTTATCGTCTCTGTTAATTGTTAAATGGTCTGAAGATAATGCAAAGAGGTTAGTTGAAGGAGAGAAGATGTCACATCAGGCAATTATGCCTGGAAATCTTATCACCATAGTACTTGGTTTCATAGCGATTATGCTCATGCTTATTGGACTGAACGAACCATTGAACTCCACGCTTACTTTTGGCGATAAATTTCCGAATGACGAAATAAATCTAAGATTTGCTGGTATAGCAGCAATATCTACCGTTTCCGGACTGTACCTACCCAGAGCATCTTCTCTTGATAGGCTACTACCATCTGCAATCGCCAGTATTGCAGTTATTGTCACGGTCGGACTTGCAGCCGTTAGTTTGGAGGATAACCTAACACTCTATCTTGCAGGGCTAAGTTTCGTTTTGACAGGAGCTTGGCTGGCCGCACAAGGAGAAATACGTTCTAGATTGAAACAAGTTACTCAAAGAGAGCAAAGGTTAGAGAAATATCTTGCAAGACAGGAAATAAAGACTCAGTCTAAGCAAGAACCATCTCAAATCAAAATGATAGATGCAGAGCTTATTCAGCTGGCCGAGTTGCAAGAAAAAAGATCCAAGCGTAGATCATCATCTGGAGATTATGACTTAGTAGTAGGCGACATTCATCACAAGCCAACCATTGTATTGTCATTTATCGTAGTTACAATTCTCGTTGGAGTGTTCTTTGCATGGTCTAACGGGGATTCACTTCCTGTCATTGCAATTGCATCATTCGTAGCAGTCTTATTTATCGCAATAGCTCGATACAGAGCAGATCAAGTCAATCTACAATTACCCGATATCATGGGTATAGAGTCTCCTGTTGCAATAACTATGGCTGGGCTTACATTAATTCAAATCGCGGGGCGATTAGGCGATTCTAATGTTACAATTGAGTATCAATGGGAAATTCTTGTCTTACTAGCAGCACTTGTCATCTTGGCTGGAATCTCTCTACTAGGAAGAAAAGATCTCGGATTAAGAATCCCGTCGGTATTGGAGGGGATAGTTCTACTGTTGGTTGTTTCAAGAGTTCTCACTTCTCTGATGGGTGTGGATAGTATACAATTAGCACCAACATTCAGTGACGAGTTATCATGGGTTGTGCCAGTAATTTCGTTAGAGGTATTCTTAATTGGAGCAGTATTGCTCTTCGAATGGGTTGAATCTCAAAGGATAAAGCGCGGGCTTGGTGACCATCGGGGAGCAATTGGAAGAATCATATGGGCGGTAATGGCAATTACAATTTCATTTGGAATAGCAGGGGTTTTAGCAAGCATTTTTGCTATGAAGAATGCGATCAAATGGGTTCAACCAGCAGTGCCTGTTGGCCTTTCCTTGTTTTTACCAATAAGTTGGAATGCAATTGGTCAATGGATAGAATTGATTAACGGAACAACAGGCTTGTTCATGGTATTCATCGGAGCTGTTGGTTTGTTTTCAGCGATTTCTTGTGTTTTGAGGGACAATCAAGTTTGGATTTCTTCAGGACTCTGGGTAGGCCATTTGTTAATTCCAAGTGGAGCATTTGGCCACTATGAACACACAACCGTACTGATGATGGTTCTAATGATTGTAGTATCCACAACTTCGTGGCTGATTGGTGTTGTAACATTGAGGAGAGGCTGGCGAGTATTCGGCGCTATTGATTTGATATTAGCATGGATTGTAGCTGGTATACTTATGTTGTCAGGTGCAACTTCGTTGATGTTACTAGTGATGTTAATGGCTACTGCTGTTTTACTTGGTCTAGTAACATGGTTAGGTCAAAAATATGAAACAGAGATAGCTAAAAATTAATCAAGCAAATTTTCTCTTAAAGTTGCTATGATTTGGTCTACAACACCATTTGCTATGGACGGTTCAAAATCAGGTACAACTCTTAAAGAGACGTTTGTCTTTGCTTGGGTGCCTGAATTTCTGATGCCGATCGAAATCTTGTCATTTTCTAAAAGCATGAGATTAGATTCACCAATAAGCCCGCTACGTTTCATTTGACCCAGTTTTGTATTTGCGATATTTTCTATTTTGTCCGCTAATTCATTACTACCAGTCCATCTTTTTCTGTCTGTAGGAGAAATAGAAACTCTTCGCTTGAACCCTCTTGTAAACGGCATGTCACGCTCTTTTTGCGATATTGCACATAGAACTGCAAGCATGCTTGCAACACCATCTCCAACCAAACACCTGCCCCCCTGTGGATTAGGAGCAGACATTACTAAGTGTCCTGAATCTTCCACTCCTAAAACTTGCGAACCATTCGATTTTAGCGCGTGTGAAAGCCACCTGTCCCCAACTGCAGTCTGATAAAACTCTACTTTTGCATTCAGCCTTTGTAGAGATGATACTAGTGCTAAATCAGACTCGATACTTGCTGCTAAATGCCATTCACCGCTCGCTGATCGTAATATGTGATCGGCCATTTCATCACCATCAACGACTCTAAATCCATTGTTAGTCGACTGGATGAGTAAACATCTATCACCGTCACCATCTAATGCTGCAGCGATGATTAATCCAGCATCTACCTTTTCTAGGGATTTGATGAGATGATGGTCATCATTAGCGGCTTCTTCCCAAGTCCAAGAATCGGTCGGACTAAATTCCCCAGCTCCGCAATTTTCGTTCATGGCTTTTGCTTCTCTAGACACTTCTCTAGCATCGATACCAAATTTTGCTAGCATGCTAGCCAACCAATTGCTAGCAACTCCTTTCGAAGAATCGATCAATAATTTCTTTTGAGTCGGGCTAGCAAATAATTCACAAAATTCTGATTGTCGAATCATGAGTAGATTTTGATGCGCTGAGTCTGCATCAAAAATGGCATCAGGTTTTTCCAAGATAGACTGATCGGTTCTGTCCACTTCTCTATCCTCGGCAGCTAATTGTGTTACTAACTCTGAAATCTCCAATTCTTGCTGTGGATATGTTTTGAATCCATCCGAATTAAAAATCTTAATTCCAGAATCTGAAACTGGATTATGGCTGGCAGTGATCATGCAACCTAGCCTACTTTTCGTTTCAAGAAGTGCATTATGAAGGCCAGGAGTTGCACATATTCCTCCATGAATAACCTTGCACCCTCCTAAATGTAGACCTACTGTAAGTGCTGCAACAAGCTCCGAATTTCTTGGCCTATCATCCCAACCGATTATGATTTTTGAGCCAACGGCAACGGTTCTTGATAGAGCCTCTCCGACAAGTCGCATCAGTCTAGCAGATATCTTTCTATCATCTATCAAAAGAGAAATAGCCTCTTCATCACTAGAGGGGGCATCGGTAACTTCACCACGAATACCGTCAGTTCCAAACAGCATTTAATCACCGTATTACTGAATCTGCATCGTATATTCCAGTAACAGTAATGTTCGGATGAACCATACACCTTGGACCAAGTACAACGCCTGGATTTGTCACTGCATTGCAACCAAGTTGGGAGTTTTCCCCAATTATTGCGCCAAACTTTCTCAACCCTGTTGGTACCCTCTCATCATTTATTCGAGTGTGCACCTCTCTACCATCATTTCTTAGATTGGATAGCTTAACACCTGCTCCAAGATTAACACCCGGTCCTAGAACAGAGTCACCAACATAGTTGAAGTGAGGCGCTTTAGATCCGGGTAGCAATATGCTATGCTTAATTTCGCTTGCATGCCCAACAAGCGAATTAGCACATATCCATGAGAATTCTCTGATGTATGCGCCGTGTCTTATGGTTGCATTCGGGCCTATGTATGCGGGGCCGATTACGTGCACATTGGGCTCAATTGTGGCAGAGTCGTCGATATGAACTGGCCCGTTTGAGGTATCGATGCTTACTCCATCTCGAATATTCTCACCAACATCCCCAAGCATATCTGCAATTTGCCCTTTCAATGTTGGCAAAACCGACCACACTGGCCCGCTGGGAAAACATGGCTGACGACCTATTTTCTCATTTAATGAGGGCCATAAGTCTTCGGCGGTATAGTGGCTCATCGTGTTAGGCCACTACTAGCAGCGATTTGACTTTTTCATGCAACATTGTAGATTCTTTTTCCTGTAGAACGGTCCAAAGTGAACATTACAATATTCTTCAAATATCTAGGAATAAAAAATCCGACCTTCCTAGATGTCAAGCCATGGTTGCGCATTCGAAGCGTATTCGAGAGGTGATCAACAATGTCAGCTGCAGAACACCCCGGATTTCTGCAAACGTAATCGGTTATTTCCATTTTCAAGCGTTCTAGTCTCGCACTTTTCTGAGATCCACGTCCATTCATATTGTACAATAGCACACTGGAATATATTGTATTCTAGCGGGTCAGCCCCGGGCTCCCATATATCCTAACACAGATTTCAACGGATTTATGATAGAACTTGGAAAAACTAATCACAAGTAAGTTAGCATCTGATCCCATTTGAATGATGATCCTCTTCTGAACATATTTTCGTGGAATTCAGTTTGCGGGTAGTGCGCACATCTGATAACTCTACCACGGCTGTTGTAGCACCCCGAGCGAGTATTGATTGGAACCATTATTAGAGATAGGTCAATAGATGGGCCGTTTGCCATTGGCATCTCTACTTCGACCTTTTCTTTGACACCATCCCAGGAAATATCTTCAAGTTCGGGGGGAATTAGGTCCATGTCATTTTCTAATCTGATGACACCTTCTGCGAGTCGTTTTGGAGCCCATGTGTTTGGATTAGGGCCATCAAGCCAAGAGACCATTTTCTTCATTTGAGGGAGTTCTAACAATGTGATGAAGGAGCGCTCCCACCACCCTGGAGATCTCACGATTGTTACGTGATGAATACCTGGTTTGATGTCTCTAGAGTCTAGATTATCCGCCCAAGTTCTGCAAATCCCTTCTAGCCTAACAGGTATCAAAGGCATTTCTGGCGCCATCAAATCACAAAGCCGATATGGATTTGCAAGCTCACCAGAGATAAGAAGCGGTCTTCGCTTTTCTAAGTCTATAATTTCCTTGACTAATTTGCCATTTTCAAGAGTAAAATTACCAATATATTCTCTTATCTCGGCCAAGCCTAAACATTCGCCTTCAGGCATTTTTGGGAAATCCATTTTGGATAATTCTTTAGACGAGAAAAACATTGGCTCAGTAGGCAATGGTAGTGGAGAATTACCTGGTGGATTAGCCCACAATCTAGGAGAAGTCGCCATACTATCGCCACTAACGAATTGTTGTTGAAACTTACTCACAGAATGAATCTGGGAAGATTTCTTGCAACAACACTGTGTGAAACAGTACCTACAACCTGTCCTTGGCCATTTGTCACAGCTAACTGATTTAAGTCGTGAGTGAGCATCAAAGCTGCTGCTTTTAGCAGAGGAGTGTTTTCTCTCATGGTAATCGTTTCTTGGGTTACCAATTGTCTTGCTGGAGTTGTATGCATCCACGCAATATCCCGGTTTACGGTTTTACTAGCAACAAGTTTCAGAATATCAACTGCATGAATACGTCCAATTGGTACGCGTTCCGAATTTACAATGAACACATGATCCCAATCGCGCGTAGTTATAATGTCCAAAGCATCAGCAACAGATGCATTTTTGCTGATTACGTTAGGAGTATTCATTACTTGCCCACACGTTAGTGAGCGTGCAGATTTGGACCTATCATTATTGGCGGGCAAGCGGTGCTTAATCTTCGACATTCTCATTCCTCCTTGATCCTCGGCCGACTGCTTTACCTATATGAACCCATCAACTTTCTGCGACGAAAAATTTACTTTTTTTCGGAAATCGGGCCCCGTATTCCGTAATAAAAAATCACAAAGAATTCAATATGGAGGTAAATAACTCCCGAATTCTTGCGGGAAGCCCCATCCCGAAGCACCAAAAACGAACCTTCAATGGGAATGATGCCGCCAGCCCTCATTATGGCACTATCTAATGACGTTCTTGCCCGACTTGCAAGCCTTTCTGGATATGACCAAATGTTAGAGATGGATACTGTAAGTAGGAATACTGGAATCGGATTGGCCGAAATAGAGTCACGAATCGCAGCATTCAAAGCAGCTCCACCGCAACAATCTGGAACAAAAACCGAGGCCGCTTTTACTCCAGTTGCAAGTAAGGAATTGGTTGATTTAGGTCCTGCGCAGCCAATTAGTACAGCTCCAAAGTACATTGACAACCCTGATCAATATCGGCTAAAATATGATCCATCTCAAAGCGGCCAATCAAATCAATCGCAGGTAAACCAGGCAATTCTTTGCCCTTCTTGCTCAGCGCCTTTAGGTATTCCAAATGTAAGGCCAATCAAAGTGATATGCCCGCAATGCATGACTGAATCAGTCTTCCATTCGTGACTAGATTCCCCAGTATCTTTCAGATTGGGCCTGTCTTGCTTGTACAGCTCGAACAATAGTTGTAGTAACCCAAAGAACGGCTATCCACATTAGTGGTTCGAGCATGTCTGCCCATATTCCTTGAACTGTGAATTCATACCCTACTCCTGTCAAAACATCCATTGCGATTTGTAAACCTTGATCTAGGAATGAATATACAACCATTCCAAACACTGCAAGTATGATTAATCTTCCAGAGAAAGAACCTTTCTTCAGCCTTAGTAGCATGAATCCTGCAGTTGAAGTCAAGAATGCTATGACTATCCATGCCAGAGCAGAGTGTACAACTCCGATCCATACAACGGAAATATTCGAAGTGACTTCTAATTCCTGATATTTGTCATATCCCATCGCTACAGCGAAAATAGCACTGAAAACAGTAGTTGTCCACAACAAAGACGAAAACATAGCTGCATCAGCATTCTCTCGCATTTCTCGTGCAATTCTGCCCACTGTAGCCTCAATTCCTAGGCCCTTGGACAGAATAAACAAACCAAATATTAACGGGAGTGAACCAATAACGATTCCTCCAAGAGTATCAGGAAGCATAACGCCAAGTCCGAAAATAGCCATAATTGCACCAAGGGGAACTAGCATCTTAGCTCTCCATTTTGGATCTTCAAGAGCCTTAACGATGTAGTAGTAAGTCCCTTCAATACCTTTTGATTGTTTGACAATTATCTTCTGAACGTGGTCAATCCTAACTTGGCTCTGAATTATCGGCATAACCGATTCATCTTCTGCTCCGTCAGTAACCAAAATTGCCTGATCTGGCTGAAATTCAGTAACGACCTCTTCCAATTGCGCTGCTATGGCACGGTCTGATCTAACTCCAACCTTTTCGTCACCGGTTAGAATTGCGATTTCTACATCATCACTTTCGCTGTTCGTCTCAGCGAGATTGTCATGTTGATGTAAAGCTCCAAGGATAGCATTAGTGTCGCTCTCTTCGGGATCTGCGATTCCTAGTTTCAGAGCAGCGGTAAGTACCTGTTTCCGACCTACAACAGGGCCACGAATCGCTGTTTTCAGACCCAGATCGTTATCTCGGTCTACAGTAATCACTAGGGTTCTTGTCATGTGTGAAAACCTCGGCTTTGGTTAACCTGACGCGCTTCCTGTTCATCAACCATCGCTCGGACTGGGCATATCAGATGGCAATTCCAGACTTTCCTGTCGTTTTCGTCTTCTTTGTTTCGCTCGTATGTATTTTAGAGGGTGATCCATCCAAGATTGATCGCACAATTTGTCATCACCAGTTTGTACAGCACAGTTGTGATTAACTTTCAACTTCGAACATCCAGATGGCGTATACTCTCTCTCATACAAGTGGTTCACCTGATATGTTGTCGTTGATTCACTAAAGTCTGGAGCGCCTCTGAAGAAATCTACAGTTGTTTCAGGCGGAAGTCCAATACATCTTGACATTGAACCAAGGAATACTCTTCCAAAATGATTCAGATTGACTCCTTGAGATAACTCAGCAACGGCCTTTCTCATACACGGCGGCCAGTCCTCTTCTCCAGCCCCGATTAGAGCGATTGTCTCAGCTGTTTTTGATGCCACAAGGCCCCTTATCATTCCAACAGGTTCAGATAGCCGTATGAGTAAACTCTCATCCATTTTTCCCATTTTTTCTAAAGCATCGAGTTTTATGTCCTCTTTCATCCTCTCTCTAAGTAGTCTTGCGACTTTCGCTCGTGAAGAATATCTCTCGCCTTCGTCGTGGAGTGTGACCCATCCATTTTTGATTTCACAATTAGGCAACCTCCATCTCGAGCCTGTAATTCCAGTGCACAGTTCAATGAAGTCCGAAAGACCAATTTTCCAAATTCCTCTCTCGTCGCATTCGATTTCAGACACATACGTGTTTGCAATAATTTGAATCGCAGTATCCTTTTCTAAGATATGTTGAGCCCTTTCGGCTTCTGCCTGAGCCCATCTAGAGATTAAGCGTTCATCTTCGCTTGCACCGACTACCAATCTCGCATAGTAAAATGAAAATGCTTCCAGCAATCGCCCTTCTTCAGTATGGATGTCCCCAACAGATGCAACCTCTACACCGTCTTTACTATCAACAGAATCAACAAGTCTCGAACGAGCACGAATACGCGCTCTATCCATCATGCTGCCGTCGAGTAATTCATCGATATCAACATCGTGTTTGGCTGCCATGCCTGCAATCCAAGATTTAGCCTGTGGCAAGAACGGGTATCTTGCAAGCGTAACCTCATCAGCGAGGCTTGGAATCGCTAGAGGCTTGGGCACATTTGTTTTTGCACAAAGGAGGCATTTGAACCCTCTCATTCATGTGGGACGCATTAGTCGCCTAATCGATGGAGCCGGTTGACCAAAGGTTGATTCTCATCCAAGATGAGATTCGTGAATCGTTTGGTTGGGATATAGATTCAGATTATGCAAGTGCGAAATCTCTGTCACATAGTTGCAAAAATCCAACAGTATCCCTCAAGTTTGATTCAACAGTTACTGTTGTGGGTGCAGCAGCAGAACCAGGAATAGTGCCCAGTAATCCAACAATCGCCGCAGATGGTGCCATCGGCGCAATCGCAGATTTGTCTAAAGTTGCTCTTATTGTAACTGATGGAGATGGCGGCCCGTATTTGGAGAAAGCATTGAACCGAGGGATTCCTATTTGTTTACACGCTCATGGCGATAACGTGGATGCTTGGAATGAGGTTTTATCGATAATCAACGAAGATCAAGAGGTGATTTTAACACACCAGACCCCTAAAAAAATTGAAGGAATGCATAATCCCGGTGGGTTTACGGATGGCGATCGTGCGGTTTGTATTGCCTTTGCACTAGGTGCAAAAGAGGTCGAGTTAATCGGTTTCTCTACCAAAGATGTAGGGCAATGGTCTGGCGTCACAGATAAAAAACGAAAACTAATCAAGTTGCAGTGGATGAATAAAATACTACAAATATTTTCTTTGAGGGCTGATGATGAAAAATAATTACTGGCTTTGGCTGATAGCTTTGGCTCTAGTAAATACTGGCTGGTATGTGGTTAGTCAACAGAGTGCCTCCCAAGAGATAAACAGGCCAGGAGCAGATTTCTCCGAATCGCGCGAAGCTGAGTTATCAGTAATGGTCGGTGACGAACTTGATTATGAAATCGAGCATTGTTTCGATTCAATTAACGGAGGGGTGTACAACGTTAGTATAAACGTCCAACAGGGATCCAATACACTGTACACTTGGGAAGGCGATACAGATGATGGATGTGTAACTTTTTCCTCATCCGCAGATGAGGGAGATATTGTGGTAAACACGCAGATTGAAGAAGGTGTTGAAGTAACTACAACACTTACAACTTGGCCATTGAAGAGTGCTTTTGTGGTTGGAGTCGTTCTATTTTCACTAGGCACAGTTGCAATTGCCTTTGGTGAAAAATTTGTTCGTTTTCTGATTGATAGAAGCCAGAAAGAAGAATCAGAAAACATCGAAAACCAAACGCATTTATCAGCTTCAAATGATATTTGGCAAGACCCAATAAGGCCGAATTGATCAAAGGAAGTCAGAGAGACTTAGCTGCTTCGCATTATCATTATTGAAAAGGCTCTCAACGCTATCAGCAAGCCATTCGACATTTTGTTTTGTGTAGTGGTCTACTCCATAAGTTTGTATGACGTGCTTTGTAACTTTGATATACTTACGAACAGCTCCTTCAGTAACTGTTAGTGCAAGGTTTCCATTACACATGTCACCCTCTGATTTCTTGACTCCAAAAGCACTCATGCCTCTACCTGAGACCTTTGGCGGTTGGATACATTTACCTGCCAAAGGCATCCTTCTGTAAGAATGGCCACATTTTAGGCAACGCACTTTTTGCCGAGTGAAAGCGACTAGGTTTCCTCTCAAGTCTGGTAAAAAGTGAGAGCGAACAACGCTTGATGCAACAGTTCTTACGTCGACTCCTCTCAATCTGTGGCCCAATGATAATTGCCCATTCATTTTGTCGATCATCGTCTCCAGAGTCTTGTATGCTGACAGTGGAGGTCCTTCTGACATACTTTTTGTCGAATGCGTGTATCCAAGCCCTCTTACTGCTGCGATAGACCCTAATCTCCTCTCTATGTAGTCCATCTTATTGGCTAAAGATTTAGGATGCGGTTGGTCTAATGTCGCCTCATAGAACCATCTTTCATAATGCCAAGCCGAATCAACATTGAGGGCTTCTTTGTCAACCTCAGTGGGATTCAATCTTGTAGTCAGTACAAGAGGTGCATCCATTTTCCCTCCCCTATTTGCTGGAAGAATTTCTTTACTGAAATTCAGCAGTCCATCCATTAGAAGCATAATTGCATCTTCATCACCATCGCAATTTCTTCTCTTAGCTGCGTGGAATAGAGGGTGTGCATATCCCCCTGAACTATCTGTAAATCCAATCAATCTAGAGAGAACACCTCCAGAGGTGTGAGGTGCTAAGGCACATATTAGATGGCCGACTAAATCCTCTGGATTGTTAACATGGTAATAAGGCTCCATGCCATAGAATCTAACAAGTAATTCATCGATATATTGTGCTGCTCTTACGAAATAATCTGCACCATTCTTTGCGAGAATGAAATCCTGAGGAAATATCTCCAGCATTTGATCATCACTTTGCAATTCTTCACCGAAGCAGTCATGCGTATATCCCAAATGCTTCAGACGGGTCCAATCAACCCCGACTTCTTCGGGAGTAAAATGAGTGACTGGTACGTCGCTCATGTCAAATCTGATCGTCCCGTCTCTAAACACAGGTAAACCGTGCTTTGCTCTTAGAATTCCTTTTTCAACTGGTTCTGGAGTTTGGTTTTTACTCATTAGTTTCTTCAAACCCTTCATACGTTTTGGAACACGATCTATGCCTAAAGATATACGAGCGTCTTCAAGTAAGTTGTCGATTCTTATAGTTTGAAGTTCTCCTCTTCTTCTGGCATTTTGTTTCTCGTTAGAAACTCTCAGTTCGGTTCTTCCAGCGCAGACTTCTCCGGGTTTTTCATCACCAAAATCATCCAACTTTCTATGATGGCAATTAATCATAGGAGATTTCTTGCCACAAACTGTGCAGAATCTAACCCCCATTTGAACACGAAGATCTTGTTTTTCGGCAGAATTTGCAATTAGCCTTTGGTTGCCTCCCGTTACGTCGATTGGAAATAGTGAGTGTACCGTTGGCTTTTCTCTCGGAGCGCTCTTTTCCGGTCTACCCATTCTACAACCAATTCTTACCGGTGCAGAGTGCTCCCATCTTAATCTAGAAATAATTCGTACCTGAGTTAAAATTCCATCGACGTAATGGTCATCTTCCAGAACTTGCGCCTTAAGATAAAGTTCAGGATTTTTTGGGCCAGGGTCAGGCAACTTGTTCGCAGCCTCTCTTCCTATCTTGTCTGTTTCCGCTATTCCCAATCCTTTCTGTCTGGCGTTGGTTTCTGCTGCTATCTTAGCTGTAGATTTTTCTCGTTCCAAATCATTTTTTCTAGACTTTTCTTCTTTCAAAGTAGCTGCTGCCAAACGCAACTCTGCAATCCTATCAGAAAAAACGGACTCAGCATCTTCTATTTTCATTGGAGCCTTGCCCTTAACTGAGAATCCCAGTCCGTCCAACATCGCTTCCCATCCCTCGGTTATTACCAAGTCATCGCCTTCGTGGTGATGAGCCAATCCTAACATAAGCGCACTGCCTTTGACCAAGCCATGGATTCTGATTACCCAAGTGAATGGGATTTCGTCGCTGAATATGCCCTCTTCTAGAGGTAAATTAGGTCCTGGAATTTCTTGATAATTTATAGAATCCTCTTGCTCAGGTCTTAATTCATCCATAGCTTCTGAATTCCATCCTTTAACACCATCAATAAATCGAAGATTTCCTTCTCTTACGGTGGCTCTTTCTATTGCTTTCAATAGTGCGGGAACCCACTCGATTGGCAAATCTAGCCACCAGGGGTTGTTTGAGCCAACCAAAGAAGTGGAGAATCGTATTGCAATTTCTTTGGATGAATCCCATGACGGGTTTAGAGAGATTAAAGCATCTCTCCATTTCCTTCGCGTATGGAATCTGTTATCGAAATCAGTTTTTTGGTTGATTGGTAAGCCAGGCACCCCGTCAGGCATATCCTTTCGCGTTTTGCCTATGATTCTACAAAATTCTTCAACAGCCTGTTCGCTATCCAATGCATCGATTAAATCAGCAGCCCACCAATCGTGTGAATAAGCTGCAGGAACTAGATTTTTGTTATTCTCCATGAACTCTCCATATCCGAGAACTAGCTCTCCATTATCCCAAATTGATGCCATTTTGTTTCTATCATTTTGGAAGGATTCAACATCGTTGTACTGCTTAAATTCCCCTGATCTTAGAATTGCCCATGGGCCCTCTGCAATATCGCAAGGTGTAATAGCACAGGCTTTTCCCGGCCTCTCAATTTTCATTTGTGTACCAACTGCTATGAAGTCGTCCATCGCAGCCATCGAGGCTGCATTACAAGAACCAGCAGCGAGTCCAGAAGGTCTTGCTCTTCCATATCTTAGTCGGAATCCACCAGGTTCTAGAGGGGCTCCAAAGACTGGTCTTCCAGCAATGATATCATTCATAAATTTTGAAATTACAGGCACTTTTCGTGATGTAAAACCATTCGTCATTCCTTCGTTGGTCTTATCTTTGTTCTTATTCGCAAAAACCGAGATGAAATCCCAACCAGGGACATTCAGTCTTTCAGTATGCCTCTGAATTTTTGGTGCCTTCAAACACAAACCCTCGCCGATAACGAGTAACACTCCACCGCGAATTCGTGCTTCATCGATGTTCCTTACACGCCCGTAACCTGCACATTCGATATCTTCTGTGGATTCACCATTTACCATCACAGGGCAAGCTCTTACTATTGTATCCACTTCTTCAGGAGGAGGCCGGTATTGCAGGTTGCCACGGTAAAGTCCAAATTCTTCTTTGACTCTTTCCACCTCTCCATCAGTTGGTTTGTAAGCGTCAACATTCAATTCGCGTCGAATCATATCTCCGATTAGAACAGCAAGGGCCTGTGCTGTACCGCCTGCTGCGCGAATAGGGCCAGCAAAATGGATTGATAGAAATTGAGAACCATCTACATTCGGAAGTAATCGAACTTCGCTTATTCCTTCAAGCGGTGCCACCAAAACCGCTTCTGTTAGAATCGCCAACCCCACTCTAAGCCCGACATCGATACTTTTTTGCAGGTCGTAACCGTTATCTCTGAATCTTTTTGCAACCAGTGTGGCCATCTTGATGGAAGTTGTCTCACGGTCATATTCAGCTAGCAATTTTCGAATATCATCAGCGACCTCAGCTCCTTCAAGGTGCTCAACAAGCAATTTTTCTGTACGGCTTGCTAAGTCTGAAGCCCTAGGGATTTCAACTTCTAACGAATGGTCAAACCCCTTAGATCTAGCAACTTCAGCAATTTTGTAAGCCTCTTCTGTTCTCTGATCAAGCCATTCTTCGTATGATTCAATTTCTTTTTCCAAGCGCTGTATGTCAAGACCCAAAAGCGGGTCATGAACATCTCTGGCGCCCTGTTGAATCATGGCTATCTTTTCACCCTCTAAGGCGGTGGCTCATAAGGGCTACCACTCAAAGCATTCTTTCAAGGGAAGGTTCATCCGCCTCAAACCAATGGATATGTTCATGTCGGTCCCACCAACTCTACGCGAAGACCCTCGATGGAAGCGCCTTGTCGACTTAGTTCATGAACTGGCCTTCTTGGATGGAGGTGACGACGAAGCCTTTACATTGGCAAGCGGCAGAACTTCTAGATGGTTTTTTGACATGAAGCCTGTGATGATGCATCCAGAAGCCGGTCGTTTAGTTGGGCAATTAATGAATGCGCGTTGTGATGAAATCAAAGCAGATTTCGTGGGCGGGCTTGAGTTGGGAGCAGTTCCATTGGCGGCGCTAGTAATTGCGACAGATTTCACATCAGATAGGCTAGGATTCATGGTGAGAAAACAAGCTAAAGGTCGAGGGGGTAGAAAAACCAACAATCCACCAGGAATTGAGGGTTCCTCAATAGCGAGTGGCGGGCGTGTGATTATTTTGGAAGATGTCACAACCACCGGAGGTTCTGCAATTCAAGCGGTTGCGCGAATCGAGGAAGAAACCTCATGCAAAGTTGTGGCGGTCATCAGTATCTTGGACCGAGAAGAGGGTGGAAAAGAAGCCTTTGAAAAAGCAGGAATACCATTCGAAAGCCTTCTCGTACGTTCTGACATTTCAGGGTGAATAAATTGAAACTTAGCCCAAAAAAAGCCGACCTAAGTGGCCCAAAAACAGTGGATTCTACTTCTCCGGAAGGATTAGAATTTCACTACGCAGATGAAGCAAAACCATTAGCAACACCCTGGCAAGTAGCAATTGAAAGAGCTAAGCTGGTTAGGAAATGCAATATTCCAAAAGGTTTGATCTTAGATCCTGCATGTGGTAGCGGGATCCAGCTTGCGGCTTATTGTGCCATGCTTGGTAGAGTTGGCCTGGGAATTGAGATGCATGAGAAAACTGCAATTGCTGCCAATGCTAATTTGCGGAGAGTAGCAGATCATGGGTTTAACGATTGTTTGTTAGATTCATCAATAGTGGTTGGTGACGGAACTGTTGGGTCTCCATCTCAAAAATTCGCAATGTTGCACTTAGATCCAGCTAGGCCAAGAAATTCACGCACACATGGTTTAGATGAAATGAGACCCAGGTTGCCCGAAATATTCGATGCTTGGAAGGATAGTTTGATCGACGGGGAGAGAGGGCCTGCGATATTGTTAGATCTTTCACCAAGACTAGATTCCAACCTTCGTAAACAAGTCGAGGAGATTGTCGAAAGTTTCTGGCCAGGAATTGGCAAAACTTGGGTTTGGACTAGCAGAGGCAAAGGTCGTGTAGACAGACTTTCTTTATGGGTCGGACAATTATCAACTCCGGGAATTTCTCGAAGGTTTGTTCGGATTCCTCCTAATCTCAAGCTAAAACCACTGATAATCGAAGGTGATGAAATCGAGATTGCTGGCCACAGGAGGCCCCCGCGAAAAGGGGAATATGTGAGCATTCTAGATGCGGCTTTAGTTGAATCAGGACTAGTAATGAAATATCTAGAAAGCGTAGCACCTGACCAAGAAATCACATGGAGCGTAGTCGATGGGAGAAGACCGCAAATCCACCACCCTAGGGAAATGGAATTTTTGGATATTCAGCAGAAGTTACTGGTGCAAGCAACAGGCAGGGTAGTGAAATTAGTTCATTCTGAGTTATCGATGGACACAATGTCGCATCTTGTTCAAGCCTCACGAGATTATGGATTCGGTAAATTGACACTTCGCTTGGCCGTAGAGCCGGACCTCCAACCTAGGTTGCAGGGTAGTCTTGACAGGCAACTCTCTGCGAAGGGGGGAAGTCATGTCGGTTTTGTTGCAAAACAACCTCACGATTCTATGCTTCTTTTGTGCTTAGAATGACAACAGGCTTTTAGCACCACGAACAGGGTCTCCCACTACCCTGATTTCGTGGCGCAGTCTCGCGAATGGCCAATCGCGGTCTTGATATAGGGGTGGTTTGTCGCAAAGCCGCTCGACATCATGTTGTACGCGTTTTACAGGTGAAATGTAATGGCAAACGATCAAGATTTGGGAGACGACTTCTCCTACATGCTTCGAATGGCAGATACCGATATCGACGGTCTCAAGCCCCTAAGGACTGCACTAACAGCTGTCCGTGGTGTCGGCGACCGCACAGCGGCTAATATCTGTACAATAACCGGGTTCGACCCAGGCATGAAAGCTGGTCACCTGGATGCTGGACAGCAAGAAACCCTTCGTGAAGCAATCGAGAACTACGCTCAGAACGTCCCTCTATGGATGCTAAACCGCCAACGTGACCTAGAGACCGGAGACGAGCTTCACCTGTCTGGGCAGGATCTCAAACTAACTCATGAAGACGATGTTTCTCGTCTTCGTTCAATCAAGTGCTATCGTGGTGTACGCCATGCTGGTGGCCACAAGGTTCGTGGACAACGCGGCCGCTCCAACGGTCGTTTCGGTTTGACTCT
>Ga0160423_10001492_pt1 | contig 19547 bp, 20 predicted proteins | sample CRUFie14St8metaG_FD_108191 | JGI IMG/M metagenome (GOLD analysis project Ga0160423, IMG submission 108191) | Marine microbial communities from the Costa Rica Dome - CRUD Field 142mm St8 metaG | ecosystem: Environmental > Aquatic > Marine > Oceanic > Photic zone | place: Costa Rica: the Eastern... | reverse complement strand
CTTGGATGAAGCAATCCGACAAGGTGCGCTCGTTGCTGGCAAGACTGGTTCTGGTGGTGACAGAGAACTTGCCGAGTTACTGCAACCACAAGTCAACTGGCGTGAGGTGTTACGTGAATTCGTGACAACAACTTGTCAGGGAAGCGACTATAGTACCTGGGCCAGGCCTAATCGTAGATACATAGCAACAGGTTATTATATGCCAAGCGGTATCAGTGAGAAGGTAGATGAACTTGTCATTGCTGGTGATATGTCTGGGTCAATCGGACAGCACGAAATATCTGTCATACTCACTGAGGCCAAGTCAATATGTGACACTGTGAAACCTGACAAGGTACGCATCTTGTATTGGGATACCAAAGTCTGTGCTGATGAAGTCTACGAACAGCACGAACTGGATGATATGGTAAACTCCACCAAACCTGCTGGCGGTGGCGGTACAACTGTGTCTTGTGTTCCTGAATACATGACAGACAAGAACATCACACCACAAGCTGTTATCGTGATTACTGACGGTTATCTTGGTAGCGACTGGGGTAGCTGGTCTTGTCCTGTCCTGTGGGTAATCATCGACAACAACACGATTGCACCGTCTGGTGTGACGCTTCATGTCAAAACCACTGACCTGTAACAAAGTTAGGGAATTCCCTAACTTCACCTATGGAGGACGTAATGGGCTATCGCTCAGAAGTATTCATCGCTGTCGCACTGCCAACCATTCCTGTTTTGTCGGAACTGGTTTCTGTGTATGCCATCGACCCTCGAGTTCAAAAATGTCAGACCGTTGAGGACTGGTTGTTGAAAGAACAGGAATATCCAAACGGAAGTCGGTACGGTGGGCCATTTTACACCATGACTTATCACCACGAACATACCAAATGGTATGACGCATACGATGACGTTGGGGCTTTCATGCACCTCGGCAAACTATGTTCAACCTTTGCAGAAGAACGTGGTGATATGTTCTCATACGCATACAGATTTTGTCGCATCGGAGAGGAGCATGGCGACATAGAAGTAGACTCGCATGAGTCAGAAGATGGTCTGGGTCAAGCCATGTCTGATGAACTAAATGACCTAGTGTACCCTGTGCAGATGTTGGAGATTGTCAACAGAGGTACAGATTGTCGACTAAACATAACCCCAAGTGGGTCTTTGCAAATCCAAAGAGGAGAATAAAAATGGCATTATATTATTTCAACCACATCAAATTTTCTGAGGTGGAAAGACTTTATGACAGCACCAAGCCTGTCGTATCCAAGAACCACAGTAAGGCTGATGACGTTAGACCCATCGGGGACAGGAGACGTAAGTGGGAACGTGTAAAGAAGATATCACCTGACTGCTATCTGTTTCTTGATGGTTGTTACGGTGATGATGTATTCGGAGTGAGCGTGTGGAATCCTGATTACAAGGGAGCAACTCAAGAAGAAGTGGTTGCCTTTGCACCTATCAAGTGGGAGCGCAAATCATGTGGTAACGAGTTTGTATCAATACGCAACGGTATTGGAGACTACGCACACACTGGACGCTATCAATTCATAAGTCGCAACCTACCAACAGGTTTGAGATTTATTGTACGGAATGGCAAGCAATTCGTATGTAACGACAGCAACTCGTATTATCTGCCCAAAGGCAAAGACATACCGAAGTCTTTGTATGAATACCGAAAGTCGCAAGGATATCGAAATGCTGAGAATGTGGAAACGTACACTCACGACCCACGAAACGCAGAGCTAGTATTCATGCGTGTAAACAACTCATGGCGTCTTGCACAAGACGAACACGCTCTGCCGAAACCACCTCGTACCTTGGTCAACAAACAACTCAAGGACAAATACAAGAAGGACATCGAGAAGTTTCGTGAGTACGTGTTTTCTATTGCACCTATGTTTGACACATCATCGGGGCAGGTTGGTTGGCACAACTACAACTGGGAGCAGAACAGGCAGATGAACACGGACTACCGTGAAGCGTGTGTAGAGGAGTTTCCAGATGTTGTCACACCAAACACGGGCAATATGCAACTAGACACCATTCCTGCAGAACTTGCAATACGTGTGATAAAGGACTATAATAGTAAGATAAGATATTATCTTGCCTACCAGTTTGCGATACATTCTGATATTAGAAGTATCCAGACACAAGAAGATAGTAACAGAGTGAAGTCACAATTCAATCGCTGGATAAACAAAATGTGTGGCTTTACCTACGTTGAAGACCGTAGTTAGGGAATTCCCTAACTACTACAAAGAGGAGACTAAAATGGCTAATTACGAACCAATCCCTGTGAGCAGTGCAAAGAAAATGCACAGCAACACACCCGACAGTGTATTACCAGACGAACTTGTTGTGCTGTGTGACAGACTGCAACGCGCGATGCGTGGCATAAAGTTTGCGAACAAAAGCAAAAACAAAATCTGGTGTTACTTACCTAATCATCCGTTGACCATTGGTTACATTACATACGGTCAGCTACAGGATGACACAACCAATCGCTTGTGGGGTATTGTCTCGCATACCATAGACAATGGTAAGTATTCCGAATACAGAGTGGAGCGCAGAACTAAAATGACTAGCAAGCTGGAGACAGCAGTGAAGCTGGCTAAGAAGTTTATGCGTCCTCACACTCTGCTTGAACTCAACAAGTACGCAAAGTCTGATATGACTTACGAACTGTCGAAGTTGGCAAGCGATGCTAGAGACACCGCCACTACCGCTATACGCACTATCGGTGAGGATACTTTGTGGGCAGAGTTAAAGCGTCTATACCAGACCGACCATGAGTTTCATGACCCAACACTGCGTGACAAGTTAACACAAATGTACGAAGCTGAAGCACGAGCATCTCAGATAAAAGAAAAGTACAAGACAGGTAACGGACTGCGTATGGCATTTGTCAACATATCGGAGTCTGTGTCGGGTCAACGGTTTGAGTGTGCTGAAGTCAAACGCCCCACAAGTAGTTGGGAACATGAGTTTGAGGACACCCATGTTTACTATGGCAGTGACTTACCAGAACATCTTACTGGTGCAATCGCTGTTCTAAGTATGCTTGGAGACAAAGAGTTTGTTGAGGGTGTCGGTTTCAAATGCAGTGACACTATGTACTATGTCGAACTACCTTAGTATATCGGATGACAACATATATCGTGTATCAATAGACCCTGACACCAAACTAGTCGAAATGGTATCTCTTGGTATGTTTAATGTTGACCCACAGCTGGAAGGGTTCTATGATGATGTAGATGACCTTCCAGTATGGGCGCAGGAAAAGTTGTCAGTGCTTATGTTATGCGATGCAGTGCCACCAACGCAAGAGATTGATGGTGTGGGTAAGCGAATAAGCACTCACGTTTACTGGCTGTACAAATTGGAGATGGAAAATGAGAATGATGGATAGAGTAAAAAACAGAGCAAGAGTTACAAGCGTTATTCTGGGTGGGGCATTAGTTTATTTTCTAATTGCCATGACAGCCCTGTTTTGGTTTGACTGGCTCTGGATGTTGGGTGTCGAAGAAAGTCAACGCTACACATGGTGGGGCGTGATTTATGGATTATCCAACGGTGGTTGGTAGTTAGGGAATTCCCTAACTTTTGAATAGAGGTCAGGTTTTTGTGTTTCCTTTCCCCTGACCTCGAAGTGGCGGTTAGAGTGTAGTGTGTGCCGCCACAAAAAGTGGGTGACAGCTTTGCCAAGTGGTGTTGTTGGGGCTGTCACCCATGATACCAGTTTTTACAAATGTAAGGTTTGAGGAAGTGATAGACACAAAAAAGATTGCTAATTTTTTCTGGGCGCATAGGCATAGGGATTTCTACCCCTTAGACGCACATAACGAAATCGATCCAGATTTTGATGAGTACCATGTATGTAAAGATGTTTTCATAGAAGAACCATATCGCTGTAAATCAACGGTTCTTTCAGAGAAGGTAGTGCGTGGCTTCAAGAAAGCGGAGAACGGAGAGGACGATGAGAGTAAATAATCATCAGGGCTTGTGGGAAAAAGGTAACAAGAAATGCCTTTGCTGTAACAAAACTATTGCTGAGTTAAAAGAAGACTACAAAAAATTTAATGACTTCAGAAAGGCCGCAGAACTCACCGCACAAACAAGAGCGATGCTTCTTAACGGCTTCTATGATTACATCAGTATTGAAACACATGGTAATCACTTTTGGTATACTTGGATGGGCAATACCTGTAGGTCTTGTAGCGGTGCGCCTCAGACGGTAGGGGAGATGTTTCTGGCGGTATATTCTGAAGGCGATTGGCTATGCGACAAATGTTATGCTCGTAATCCACAAGACACGAAAGGCCGCTGGAAGTTTGCGCCATTGCCTGATGACGAAGAAATTGACGAAGACTACTTGACAATGCCATAAACTATCGTCAACTATCTAATGGTGAGGTAGGGTTCTATGACACCAGAAGCAAAAGTAAAAAAGAAAGTAGTGGGTATTCTGAAGCGTTTAGGTGCGTACTACTTTTATCCTGTAACAGGTGGCTATGGCAGAAGCGGTGTGCCTGATGTTGTTGGATGTTATGAAGGTAAATTTTTTGGAATAGAATGTAAGGCAGGTACAAACACACCAACTGCATTACAAGAAAAGAACTTACGAGATATAGAACACAATATGGGTATTGCTCTTGTCATAAACGAAGATAACATTGATGAGGTTGAAATAGAGCTAACCCAAAGCGCTGCAGCACGTAGCAAACGTAACACACAGAAAGACGTTATACCTGATATCGACAACATGACTGACGAAGAATTAGAAGATTGGATATTTTCTGGTTCTGCTAATCCAGAAGATTTTGATGATAAATAAAGTCACTATAAAAGAAAAAGGTTTCTTTCAAAAAGCATACGAGAATGGGGTATGCCCCAAGTGTAGTTGTAAAGTTGATTACACAAAAGAACCAATAGTCTGTTCAGTATGTAGCTTACAGATTTCTTATGGAGTGAAGGATGACAGAACGAGAGAAACTTAAAGAGTGGCTAAAAACGTCACCCTTTATGTGGACTATCATTGACAGCGTTAGTGACAACAACGCTATAGTCGTTGAATTTGAGGTAGTCCAAAATAACCGAGACGGACAACAGGAGTTGCCTCTCGAAACAACCTAGCCAAAATGGAGAATAACATGGCAAGAAAAAAGATGACTAAACAAGAGAAGGTTTGGAAGTATTTAATAAAAAATCCACTGGCCTCTACAAAAGACATAGCAGAGAAAGTGGGGTGTACACCTAAATATGTTTACTCACTCAGGAGTAAGACAGGTACGCCTAAAGAAATACTTGCGAAAGATATTAAACCACTAATGCCGCCACGCACAAAGGTGTTGACACAAGCAGACAAGCTGGTCAATGGCGCAAGGGCGGCTGAGTACGGTGACGCAAAGCAGAACTTTGAAGACATAGCAAAGTTATGGTCTGTGTTATTGGAGACAGAAGTGACCGCCCAACAGGTAGCACTGTGCATGATTGCAGTAAAATCAGCTAGGCTGATGAAGTCAGCCAGTCACGATAGCTGGGTAGACATTTGCGGTTACGGTGCGCTCGGTGGCGAGTTGCATGAAAAAGTGTGACGAATGTAACAAGGATGCCATTGTGGAGAGCGGTGGCATCCTTATTTGTGCAGAATGTTACATGAGAAAAGTGAAAGAGGAACAACGTGGATTTAATCACTCTAGATTTCGAGACATACTACAGCCAAGATTTCAGTCTGAGCAAAGCAACGACTGAAGAATATGTGCGTGACCCTAAATTTCAAGTCATTGGCGTAGGTATAAAAGTAAATGACAATCCGTGCGAGTGGGCAAGTGGTACACACGAACAAGTTAAGGAATACTTATCAACCTTTGCCTGGGATCAATCAATGTTGTTGTGTCATAACACTATGTTTGATGGGGCAATCTTAAATTGGATTTTTGATATTAGACCAAAAGCGTATGCAGACACTATGTGTATTGCCAGAGCGATACATGGTGTGGAGACAAGCGCAAGTCTGAGAGCCATAAGTGAAAAGTATGGCGTGGGCGAAAAAGGTTTTGAAGTTATAAATGCGAAGGGCAAAAGACGAGAGGACTTCACACCAGAAGAACTTTCTCGTTACGGAGACTACTGCGTAAATGACGTAGACCTTACTTGTAAGCTGTTCAAGATGATGGCAAAAGGTTTCCCAAAAACAGAACTAAAACTTATTGACCTGACCCTGCGTATGTTCATAGAGCCTACGCTGGAACTAGACCTTGGATTGCTAGAGCAACACCTAATCGAAACTAGAGACCGTAAAGACGAACTGTTAGAAGAAGTAGGGGTATCGAAAGAAGAACTGATGAGCAACCAAAAATTTGCTGAGTTGCTACAGAACTTAGGAGTAGAGCCGCCTACAAAAATAAGTCTAACCACAGGCAAAGAGACATTTGCATTTGCCAAAACAGACGAAGCGTTCAAGGCACTAGCGGAACATGAGAATGACAAGGTACAATCGCTTGTATCAGCTAGGCTTGGAACTAAGAGTACGTTAGAGGAAACACGCACACAGAGGTTTATAGATATAGCCAAGCGTGGGAAGCTACCCGTACCTATTCGTTACTATGCCGCACACACTGGCAGATGGGGTGGCGATGACAAAATTAATCTGCAAAACCTACCAAGCCGTGGAGTAAACGGCAAAAAACTAAAGCGTGGCATCATAGCCCCCGAAGGCTACACTCTTATCGATGCTGACTCTGCACAAATCGAAGCGAGAGTATTGGCATGGTTGGCTGAACAGGACGACCTGACACAAGCGTTTGCCAAAGGAGAAGATGTTTATGTGAAGATGGCTTCTCGTATCTACGGCGTGCCAGAAGAAGATGTTACAAAAGACCAGAGATTTGTAGGAAAGACTACAATTCTTGGTGCTGGTTATGGCATGGGCGCAGTCAGATTTACAGAACAGCTAAAGAACTTTGGGTTTGACATGGAACTGCATGAGGCCCGCAGAGTTATAAATATATACCGTGACGCCAACTGGAAGATAAAACATTTGTGGCGAGACGCACAGAATATGTTGATAAACCTGACCCGTGGTGACACGTACGAATTTGGTAGGGCAGGTGTCATAGGTATCAGCAGCTTACACAAGGCTTTGATATTACCGTCTAACTTGTTATTACACTACACCGACCTTAGAGCTACCCCCACCGACAAGGGTGTAGATATGGATTACCAGACAAGGAAGGGTAGGACTAGGATTTACGGTGGTAAAGTTATAGAGAACGTGTGCCAAGCAATAGCACGTTGTATTATTGGCGAACAGATGTTAAAAATAGCTAGTAAATACAAAGTTGTAATGACGGTGCATGACAGCATAGTGTGTTGCGTACCTGATGATGAAGTCTTTGAAGCCCAGCAGTACGTGGAAACTTGTATGCGTTGGTGTCCAGATTGGGCAGAAGGACTACCAATTAACTGCGAAAGCGGTGCAGGCAAGTCTTACGGAGATTGTGAGTGAGTGAAAAGTGGTCTTTCAGCAGGCTTAAATCTTTTGAGCAATGTCCGAAACAGTTTTATCATGTCAAGGTTGCTAAAGAATATGAAGAACCTGAGACTGAAGCTATGCTTTATGGTTCTGAGTTTCACAAGGCTTGCGAAGATTACGTCAGGGATAGAGTATCTATCCCAAAGAAATTTGCTTACATAATAAATACCTTAGACGCTTTGATTGCCAAACAAGGTGAGAAGCTGTGTGAATATAGGATGGGAGTAACGAAAGATTTAGAGCCTTGTTCTTTCTTTGCCGAAAATGTCTGGTGGCGTGGCATAGCAGATTTGGTTATACTTAACGGAGAAGAAGCTACCGTCATAGATTATAAAACGGGAAAGTCTACTAGGTACGCAGACAAAGGACAGCTAGAACTTATGGCTCTGGCTACATTCAAACACTTCCCTGTAGTTAAGAAAGTAAAAGCAGGGCTTTTGTTTGTTGTCTGTAACGAGTTAATACGTGATAGCTACACTGCGGATCAGCAGCCAGACCTTTGGAAGAAGTGGATTAATAAATATGGTGTGCTGGAAGCGGCTTTTAAAAATAACGTATGGAACCCAAATCCTAGTGGGCTATGCCGCAGACACTGTGTAGTATTAGAATGTCCACATAATGGGAGAAGCTGATGCCCTATACAAAATCAAAACGCCCGTACAAGAAAGAGTACCAACAGCAGAAGGCTAGGGGCGAACATGAAAACAGAATGGAACGTCAGCGAGCAAGACGTAAGCTGGACAAGAAGGGTGTCAAGCGTAAAGGCAAAGACGTAGCCCACAACAAAGCGTTGAGTAAAGGTGGTTCTAACAAAGATGGGGTAAGACTGCAAAGCCGAAAGAGGAACAGGGCGGCTGGCGGTAGAATGAGTAGCCCGAAGAAAGCTTAGGGAATTCCCTAACACTTGGAGATAAGAATGGAATTGTATCAAGATAAAGCTGTTGTGTTACGACTTCGGCATCCAGAGAAAGTTACGACACTACTGCCAGAAAGCACACCTCTACTCGATGGACGGTTGGCTGTAAAGTGGGGTGTTGAAGAAACGCAGACCCTAAATTATTTAGGTATAAACGTACCTTCACCTATTATAAAAAAGTATGCGTGGACTGGTAAGCATAAACCATTTGTGCATCAGCGAGATACGTCAGCTTTTCTTACACTCAACAAACGAGCCTTTTGTTTCAACGAACAGGGTACTGGCAAGACAGCCAGTGCTATCTGGGCGGCTGACTTTTTAATGAAGCAGGGAGCCGTACGCAGAGTTTTAGTTGTATGCCCTCTGTCTATAATGCACTCCGCATGGAAAGATGATTTGTTTACTTTTGCCATGCACAGAAAGGTTGACATAGCCCACGGTGCGCCAGCAAAGCGTAAGAAGATTATAGAGTCTGATGCTGAGTTTGTTATCATAAATTATGATGGTGTAGAGATAGTCGAAGATGCCGTAGCTTCTGGTAACTTTGATTTGATAATCGTTGACGAGGCTACACACTATAAGAATGCACAAACAAAAAGGTGGAAGACCTTAAACAGATTGGTCACACCTGATACTTGGCTGTGGATGTTGACAGGCACACCTGCCGCACAATCACCTTTGGATGCTTATGGCATAGCAAAACTTGCTAATCCTAATTCTGTGCCACGGTTCTTTGGTTCTTTCAGAGACATGGTGATGTGGAAGATATCGCAATTTAAATGGATACCGAAAGAGAACGCCACAGACATTGTGTTTCATGCGTTACAACCAGCCATACGATTTACAAAAGACCAGTGCCTAGATTTACCACCTATGACTTATGTGAAGCGGCAAGTCGAACTGACACGACAGCAAAAGAAGTATTACGAAACACTCAGAAAGAAGTTGATAGTACAGGCCGCTGGCGAAGAGATAACAGCCGCTAATGCAGCAGTGCAGATGGGTAAACTCCTACAAATATCTTCTGGTGCGGTATATACGGACGGCGGAGAAGCATTGGAGTTTGACATCAAAAACCGTTACCAAGTGTTACGAGAAGTGATTGACGAAAGCAGTAAGAAAGTTCTGGTGTTTGTGCCTTTCAAACACACTATCGATGTGCTGACTGAAAAACTACGTAAGGACGGCATAACCACTGAGGTCATCCGAGGTGATGTATCCGCCAACAAACGCACAGAAATATTCGACCACTTTCAAAACAAAGAAGACCCGAAAGTTTTGGTTATTCAACCACAGTCTGCGGCTCATGGTGTTACGTTAACAGCTGCCAACACTGTTGTATGGTGGGGGCCGACAAGTTCTTTAGAGACGTATGCACAAGCGAATGCCAGGGTGCATCGATCTGGGCAGACACATAAATGTACTGTGGTGCAGTTACAAGGTTCTGCCATCGAGAAACGTGTTTACGCATTATTAGATAATAGAATAGACGTACACACAAAAATGATTGATCTTTACAAAGAAATACTTGACTAGCTAGCCAAACGTCACTATCTATTAAGTATTAATGACAATTTGGAGAGCGTCATGAGTAAAGAGCAAGGTGGTATTCCTATCGATAAACTAACAAAAACATTCATTAAGATTAGAACTAAACGTGCTGAGTTGGTTGCTAATTTTAAGGAAGAAGAAGAAATTCTTGTCCAGCAAATGGATAAGATTAAGAAGGCTCTTTTAGCCTATTGCAAAGAGCATGGGGTAGAGAGCGTTAAGACTTCTGAAGGTGTGTTTTATAGAACGACTAAAGCTAGATACTGGACTAATGACTGGGAGCAGATGCACAAGTTTATCCTTGAGCATCAAGTGCCTGAGTTATTAGATAAGCGTCTAAATCAGTCCAACATGAAACAATTTTTGGAAGAAAACCCAGAAGTAGTACCCAAGGGTCTAAACGTGGACTCTGAGTACGTAGTATCAGTGAGGAAGAAATCATGAACGCAGGTCCGTATGTGCCGATTGAAGAACTGGCAAAACATTTTTCTGTGTCCATATCCACTATTAGAATGTGGGTAAGGAACGGACACATACCAAAAGATACCTATGTAAACATAGGAAACACTTATCGATTTAATATTGATAATGTGGCTTCTGCTCTAACGAAATCAAATGCAAAAGAAGATAGCAATGATGACGTTGGTGAAAACGTAGTAGATTTTAAACCTGCTATGGCAGGGTTTCAACAATCTGAAATAGATGACGATATGTAGGTAAACAAATTGTTTAGTCGCATTAGTTTAAATGGTAACAAGTTCACCCAGTATGAGGATGGGAAAAGGACGCCCGTGGCAGACGATAGCATAAATGTAGTTATCGTTAGTTCGGCTCCTGTGTCTCGCACTTACTACAAAGGTGAATATGACCCTGATAGAACAAGCCCACCTACTTGTTGGTCTGCAACTAATGCCAGCCCCTCTCCTGATGTGCCACCAGAGCAACGACAGTCTATTCGTTGTTTGGACTGTGTGCATAATCACAAAGGTTCTGGTAGCGGTGGTGGTCGAGCGTGTAGGTTTGTTATGCGACTAGCTATAGCTTTAGAAGATGATTTGGATAAGATACATCAACTACAGTTACCAGCTACTTCAGTGTTTGGTGATGCAAAGAACGGTAATATGCCCATGCAAGCGTACTCTCGTCATCTACGCACTCACAAGACACCAGCCATATCTGTGGTAACAAATGTATATTTTGATGCTGATAGTTATGCACCAAAATTATTCTTCAAACCAATTCGTCCTCTAGAAGAAAATGAGTTGGGTCTCGCTCATGAGTTGGCTAGCCAACAACAAACTACTGAGGCCATATCAATGTCAATGCCTGTAAAAAGGCCAAACTTTGCGGAAGTAAATGGGTTTGTTTACACCGCAAATGCAAACTAGGAGAGACTTAAATGTCTGAAACATATTTTATAAGTAATGTATCTGCTTTGTACCCTAAGATAGATAAAACATATAAGTTTGACCGTAAGACAAATCGGTCAGTGGGGTGCAAGCCAACGGATGATGGTTCTGAATATTCTGTCAGCTTCAAGATGGATAAGGCAACGGCTAAGTCTTTGTGGGCGTATATGAAAGAAGCATACGCTGAAGAAAGAAAAGAAGATTGGCCCGAAGATATAACTCGCCCATTCAAAGAAGAAGATGGTTTGTTTATACACAAAGCCACTTTGAAGGGGGCTTATAACGGAGAGGCAACAAGGAAGCCCACACAGGTTGATGCCAAAACAAATCAGCTTCCTGATGATTTTCAGTTAACTACAGATAGCATCATTAATGTAGCTGTGGCTGGCAAGCCATATAGCGGTGACATGGGAGCAGGTGTTTCATTACGCTTGCAGGGTGTGCAGGTTGTAAAACTTGAGCCAATGAAAGCTAGATCACCGTTTAGTGCAGTAGACGGATTTGACTCCAAAGAGGGTAACGTGTTTGCACAAAGCCAACCTGATTCCACTGAGGTGGAAGAACCAAAGAAGGTCGTCAAAAAGTCCTCGCCAAAACCTGATGATAATGACGACTTGAGTAGTATTGTTGACGATTGGGATGACTAATCTATAAAGTACTACTCTGCCACGGCATGGTTTTTTATCATTTTCTCCATGCCGTGGTATCTTTTGGCGAGGATATTATGGACACAAACGAATTTTTTCACAGAGTACTTGCCCCTGATGGGTATTACTGTCTGTTCGCTATCGACACAAACAACGATAAGCGTGTGCAGAAGTTTTATCCAACTAAGGCAGACATATTAGATGCGGCACATAACTTAGACCAAAACGGATATGACGCATACTTTGCACTCGCTACCTTTGAAGAGGACAACTCTCGTAAGGTAGACAACGTAAAACAACTTAAGTCTTTCTTTCTTGATTTGGACTGCGGTCCTAGCAAAGATTTTGCGACACAGCATGAAGCTGTTATGGCGTTACGTAGCTTCTGTTCACAGAATAATTTACCTAAACCTACTTTGGTTAACTCTGGGCGTGGGGTACACGTATACTGGTTCTTAAAGGACGCAGTGAGCCTCTCTGAGTGGCTACCTGTTGCTGAGAGGCTAAAGAAGTTATGCGCAGAGTGTAACTTGTTAGCTGACCCTGCTGTGACCTCTGACGGGGCTAGAGTTTTAAGAGTACCCTTTACTCATAATCATAAGGCTGACCCACCTGCTTTGGTACAGTTTTTCGGTAGAGAGCCGTCAAAACCTGTAGATGTAGATTATTTTTCTGGGTTGCTTGGTTTGGATACGATACCAGTTCCGAATGCCATCGGACATTCTAGTAGCAGTGCGCTCATGGATGCGCTCAATAGCAACAAGAAATGTGTGTTTAAAGATATTTTGGTAAAGACACAAGCTGGCAAAGGTTGCGCGCAGTTAAAATACCTAGTCACAAATCAGGAAGAAACTAGCGAACCATTATGGAGAGCGGGGCTTTCAATAGCCAAGTTCTGTGAAGACGGCGACAAGGCTGCTCATGCAATATCTAAACATCATTCTGAGTATTCTCCTCATGCTACCATAAAAAAGCTAGACCTTATAAAAGGTCCGTATACCTGTGTTAAGTTTGATGAGTTTAATCCTGACGTATGTCAAGACTGTCCAAACTGGGGTAAAATTAAATCACCGATCACGCTTGGGCAGAAAATAAGAGAGTCCGAACCAAACGCTGTAGTGTTTGAAGATGTATCTGAGGAACCAAAACAGTATGACATACCCGCATTTCCTCGACCATATTTTCGTGGTGCAAAGGGCGGAGTGTATATGCGCACAGTAAACGCTGACGGGGACGCGGATGAGAAGATGGTGTATCATAACGACTTATATGTTATGCGCAGACTCCGAGATCCTGAGCTGGGAGAAGCTGTAGTAATGCGGTTGCACCTACCACAAGATGGTATGCGAGAGTTTACTATACCTCTTACATCTGTAACTTCTAAGGAAGAGTTTCGCAAAGCTATGGCTATGGAAGGCGTAGCACTAACTAGGATGGATGAACTTATGACGTATGTCACCTCATGGGTAAACGAACTACAAACCACAACTAAGGCCGAAAAAGCACACAGGCAGTTTGGTTGGGCAGACGAAGATTGCTCATCGTTTGTATTAGGAGACAAAATAATATTTGCTGATAAGGTAGAACAGAACCCACCTACATCTCATACAGCAGGCTTGATACCGTCTTTTAGCCCGAAAGGTGACATGGACACTTGGAAAGAGATGTTAAATTTCTATAACAAAGATGGGTTTGAGCTTCATCAGTTTGTCGTTGGGGCCGCATTTGGCTCTGTTTTAATGGAGCTGTCACCAATACACTGTGCTGGCATACATCTGTACGGCAAGTCAGGGGTAGGTAAAACTACAGCCATGCAAGCTGGGCTTAGTCTATGGGGTAATCCAGAGACGTTACTGACCGACAGAAACGATACGCACAATACTCGTATGCACAGAGGTGAGGTATATCATAGTCTGCCTTTGTATATGGACGAACTTACTAACGCAAAGCCGTGGGAGTTATCTGATTTAGTTTACCAGCTAACAGGTGGCAAACAACGTGGGCGTATGACAAGCGGTAGTAACACAGAACGCTATCGTGGAGAGCCATGGAAGTTGCTAGCCGTGACTTCAGCTAATGCTAGTATGTGGGAAAAGATAAGCATGGCTAAATCTATGCCGACAGCAGAGGCACAGAGAGTCCTCGAGTGCAACGTGCAGAAGGTAGCATTGCCGCCCAAAGAAGACACAGACATACATATAGACAGAGTGAAGTCTAACTACGGGCTCGGCGGACTAACGTACATACAACACATAATAAAAAATTTAGACGAAGTACGTCAGCTGATAAGCCAGGTACAGTCACGTATTGATGATAAAGCTGGGCTTGAAGCAGAAAATAGGTTCTGGTCTGTGGCTGGCACTATGCCAATCGTAGGAATACTTATAGCAAAACAGCTGGGCTTCGTTGACTACGATGTAAAGAAGTTGTTTGCGTGGGTAGTTGCGCTGCTTGAGCAGAACAAGCGTGGCGTAAATGATATGGACGCATCTGTTGAGCAGACTTTGAATGACTACATACATGAGCATTGGGGTAATGTCCTGTGGATTAAAAGCACTGACGATTTACGTGGTAAGAGTGTAGATAACGGTGGGCTAGATACGTTGATCACGCCAGAGATACTTCCAAGGGGCAAGCTGGTAGCACGATACGAAACAGATGTGAAGCGGGCATACCTTCTGCCAAAACCATTGAAAGCGTGGTGCGTAGACCAACAGATACACTACGGTATGTTTTTGGCTGACTTAAAAAACAAATTAGGTGCAGAACGTAAGAAAGTTCGGTTGAGTAAAGGTACGAATATGAGCCTTCCACCTACAGAGTGCTATGTCGTTCATTGTGATATTGAGGGTGTAGATGAGACAGGGAGTGCTGAAGAAGCATGATCTAAACCCTGACGGGGTAAGGATTGTGATAAATTGGGATAATATGACTGTAGGCTCATCTGTATTCGTACCGTGTGTTGATACCGAAAAGGCTACAAAACAAGTTGATAAGGTCGTTGCCGAAATGGGTTGGGATGTAAAATATAGAGTCCGAATAGAAGATAATAAATTAGGACTTCGTATATGGAGGTTTTTGTGATAACTTTACGTTGACAGCACCTATCCTCCTCTTTTAGGTCATGTCGTTCTCCAAGTGGCCCCCTACTGTTTTGCGATGGCAGTAGGGGGTTTTCCTTAGCCCCACCGATCGGAGAGTTCTTGTATATATCTTCTGTTTGTAGGGCTTATAGTGACCCCGTTGTGCATTTTTGCAGAAGATTTTCTATGCTGTTTGATAGACCGAATAACCATATTCATGTCAATAACAGCATCAGGGTTTTTACGGCTAAACTTTCTATTAAATTTACCTATTTCTTCTATGGCTTTGAGCCGCCCAGAGTGATCCCCTCTACGTATCGCTATGTACAACCTACGTAAAAGCTTTGTGCGTTGAGTTACAATTTTACGGTCTATGTTTTTTAAGACCTGATTACGTTCTTGCTCAAAAGTATACCTAGTTGGAGCAAACCCAAACAGTTGACCTAAAAGTTCTCCTGCTGTGATATCATCAACTATAGGATCACCTCGTCTGGTAAGTATCTCTCCATCTCTAGCATATCTGCCAAAAGTACTTTTGAGTGCATTTGCAACGGCTGGAGGCAGTAAGTTTTCGATACCACGTTCAAACTCCCCTTCAGATAAGTCTTCAGCGGCTCGTTCAAACCTTTTGTATGTGCTGCCAGCAGGGCCAAACAATACTCTAAACAAAAACTCTTCTGTACTTTCGTTTTGTGCAAACCTGTTCTCTTGAAATATAAGACCTGATAGCTTCGTACGTGTAGCTACGTCTACTGGCACTCCTACAGCCGCCAATAGTTGGTTAAGTCCACCTTTGTAAAATCCTTCTCCGATATAATTTCTAACTATTGTATCGAAGTCTTCATCGTCATCTTCTCCAAACAAAAAGTCAAACAGCCCAAATATAGACTTAACAACTCCGTATATAGGCACTCCATGTATGCCTGAGAATAGTGCAGCAGAGCCGTGTACAGCTATTAGCTGTTTGAAAGCCTGACTTCGTAATTGTGGGTCTATGTCAGAATCCAGCACACGAGCCAAACTTTTTAGCATCGTGTAGTACATATTTGCACCGTAAGTCTTATACATAAGTGCTACACGACCAATATTTTGTTGAGTTATTCTAGGTGCAGTTTCGATTGCCAGCCCACCATTCAGTTGCTCTGCTTGATAAAGAGCTTCTTGTGCGGCTAGTGTATCTTTTTGTGCATCAGTTAAATCTTTAGTGTTAAAGAACTTACCTTGTGTTTCAGAATATATCCTAGCTTCTGAGTCCATAGCGTCTCTGTTTAACTTATAGTTAGAAAACAGAACTGTCTGACGGTTATATTTTTCTACGAAATTAAAGCCCATGGCAGAGACTTGTGTAATCTTATCAGGAAGATTGGCTTCTCTACCGCCTTCATTTACACCGAGAACATCTAGTAGGTAAGAACGCCCAAGATACCCACGCTCTGCGGCTTCTTTTACTGCTGGTATGAAATACTGCAACCTTTCACGCATCTCAGGTGTTAGGTTCAAACCTTCTTTGAGCGTATAGTTACCGTTTTTATCAATATTATAAAAGTCGTTTACCTGTTCTACACCACCTACCCCTGGCAGGAGTGTGTTAGCTAAAGATGCACCTTGTTTGAGAGCTGCTGTGGATGCAGACCAACCATGTTTTACAGCCATGTATGGCAAGGCAAACAGTGGTATCTGTGAAGAGTTAACAACGGCAGAAGATATGTTAAATCCAATAGTATAGTTAAACGCAAATTGGTTTGCGCCTACAGCTAACCTTTCAAGAAACGGGAAGCTAGCTCCGTAGTTTGCAAAGTACAGCCGCTTCTGAATCTCGTTTATCATCTCTAGTTCGTTAACAAATCTGTCTTTTGCTTTGCCCGCTAGAGTAGTGCCACCTCTGCCTTGTTGACGAGGTAGTTTTTCTATGTCTGATAGCATAGACTCTAACTCACGGTATTTAGCTGCATATTCTAGCTTTACTGCTTGTCTGCCTATATCAAAAGCTTTTGTTTTAACCCCTATTAACGAGTCTTCTATATATCCTGTGACGTTTTTACGTTTTTGTAAGGATTTAGCAAATGAAGATTCTGGCAGTGCGTCCAAGAACAGCCGCATAAATGCTTCTCTTGCTTCTGCGCTAACGTTATTAGCGTCTAGCACTTGCAGTGTTTCCCCTACAAAACTAGCTGGCGGTGCATCTTTAAAGCTTTTACCAAGTCTATCCCCACTATCTATGTTTAAAGTTGTTACACCTTCTTTTTCTTCTGCCAACTGTTTGGCACGTTCTCTTGCGCTAGGACTATCAAATGCAACAACCACACGAGCTTCTGACGGGTCCGCTGGTTGTGAGTCTGTAATCTCTAGTATGTACTTGCCCTTACGCACCAACGGGAAATATACCTCCAACTTGCTTTTTTGAAACAGTTGCTGGTACACGTTTTTCTTAAGTCTTTTGTTACTTTTGCTGTCAGGTACGAGTCTATCAATCTCACCATATATGGCTTTGCGTAGCTTCTCGTACTGCCCTTCGTAGAGTTTACGCATCTCGTTAAAATATTTGTGTCCGTCTGGCCCCATGTCTCGCCAATCTTTACGCTGACTTTTCCAAATCTGTTGCAGATTATTACCGCTCGAATCAAACTTGGGCTTGCCATCTTTTTTAGTTGTGTAGTGTGATTCTGGCTTGTTTGGGTCTACTTGGAATATAGTCGCACCGTATTGCGTGCTATATATTAGTCTGTCCATAGCTGCTTTCTTGTTGGGGTTATTTGTACTCCAATTAGCAAACCTTTCTGTAAAGTCACGTACTTCTTTGTCAGAGGCTTGGATAGCTCCTCTCTGTCTTTCAATTGTTTCATGCGCCATCCTTGCTACTTTACCCAACCGTTCACTTACTCTAGACGCTACGTCTCCTATAGATTTAGTGCCAAGAGTGCTTAGTAAGAACCTGTTGACCATCTTATTGCCTTCGTACAGGAACTTAGCAATATTATCAGCGTGTCTCTGGCGTGTTACGGAAGGCTTGGAGTTTATGTTCTGTTGTGCATCACGCATTTCATTCAGAATTTGACGTACTCCATTCGGCCCAGAGGCCATAGATAAAGCTCCTGCATCTCTAGTATCAGGAGATGGAGCAAGTAAAGCATCTGATATTTTGTCAAAATTATCTTTTGCAGACTCGATGGATTTGGAGTCCAGACCAATTATGTTACGTAAGAGGTTAGTAACAGTGTTTATAAACCGCTGTAATGCTGTTATCGGAGAGCCGTTTGGATTTATACCTGCTAACTTGGATTGAAACTTAGCATTTGCAAAAGCTTCTGCGACAAATTCATCCACATTTTGCCCGCCATAATATGAATCTAAACTATCCTTTACCTCGTTGAACAACTTGGTCAGTTGTTTTGTGACTGGATGTGATTTGTTTGCTAGCGTGGCACTAGTAGCAGCGTGCGCCATTTCATGTAGTAGTGTATGCGTGTTCAAGCCCGCTTCTGAATCTAGAGTTATGGTATTTGTTTTGGGGTCAAACTGCCCTGCTGACATAAAGCCTTGGTCATCTAAAAGAATATCGGTGACTTCTAGCTTTGTTGTGCCAACATATCTGGCTAGCTTTGATGCTAGCTGCCTAACATCTTTTGATGAGGTAGTTACACTCAGTGCTCTAAGCGCCTCAAGAAGTTTACCTTGTGCAAGTAAGTTTTTCACTTGTGGATGCAATGGTGTATCTAGCTCTACTGAGTCTACACGCAACGCATCAGGTAAGAAATCCTCAATAGCTTGCTCAGTTACGTTAAAATCTATGTCTGGGTTTTCAGCACGTAAAGCCCTTAGTGCATCTCTGTCAGCTTTGCTTAGAGCAGCTTCGTCCTCCGCAGTTTCTTTTTCCGTCTGCGCTTGATCCGCAGCAAATATTTTCTGTTCTCGTACCTGCTGGTCTCTGCTGCGTTCTACATCAATAGCACCTGCTTCTGATTTGTCTATACGCTGCTGTCCACGTAGTAAGCTTCGATTGACTTCTATAAGCCCTCTTAATTGAGCTTTTACTTCTGGGCTTAAATTAGTAAGTACCCACCTAATCGCATTTCTTGCTGTCTTGCCGCCTTTTTGGTCAAAGTATTCACGCTCGCCTTTGGACATATTTGGTTCAGCACGGAATGTAGGATCTGCAAACACAGCTTCCTGTGCCATAGCATCAAGAGCATCGGCAGGGTCTTGTTGCCTACTAAAATATATTTTAGCGGCTCTTGCTCTTTCATCTGCTTCAGTTCCTTTTGCGCTGCCTTTGGCTTGCTTACTTCTCTTCTCCTTTATTTTTGTTGTAATTAACCTTAAAATTTTAAAGTTATCGTCTGCACTCAGAGCCTTATCAAAATTAACTGTTTGCTCTTCGCCAGTTTTTTGATCTACATAAGAGGCTTTTTGTTT
>Ga0160423_10001491_pt1 | contig 19556 bp, 15 predicted proteins | sample CRUFie14St8metaG_FD_108191 | JGI IMG/M metagenome (GOLD analysis project Ga0160423, IMG submission 108191) | Marine microbial communities from the Costa Rica Dome - CRUD Field 142mm St8 metaG | ecosystem: Environmental > Aquatic > Marine > Oceanic > Photic zone | place: Costa Rica: the Eastern... | reverse complement strand
TAGCTTGACAAGATGTGAGATATCTTTCTTAGGTTCTCTTCGCCTTCAAGCTGATCTTCTTCGACGAGCCAGTTTGGGAGAGAGCGATAGAATGCTTGACCTCGACCAGAGTCATAGTCTGAGCCGCTAAGAGTCATCTCTGCCTCAAGAGCAGAAACATCTGGGTGACTTGAATATATGATTGGCGATGGGGCTTCTGTATATCCGGAAAGCGTCATTGCAGAGTCTGTTGATCGCGCGGCAGAGCCAGGATAACCTATCCACGTACCATTGGCAAGTCGACCGGAATAGTCGAGAACGGTTGAGTCGATCGTTGTGTTTCCGGTGATACCTTCGTTAAACTTTAGGTAGACGCCGAGATCTGATGTGTTGTCGTCGGTATTTGCTCCACCGCCGATCTCTCGGAACCAGTTAAGTTTGATTTGTCTTGCTGTCCTCTTGGTTTTCCAGAAGCGGAACTCGTCCAAGGATGCTTCAAGTTTTCCGTCTGTTTCGCCATTGCCGGACCAATCTGCAAACATTGAGCCGATATAACCATCTATTTTTCCAGATATTGAACTACCAGGCATCACAGGGGTTAGTGTATTATCTAGCAACCCATCAATATAAAAATTAATTTCTAGAAAAAATGGTGTAGTCTGCTTCATTGATACTGAGTATTGATGCCAGTTTGTGAGATCAAGACCGGTGGCGTTTATTTGATTTGTAAATATGTATCCATTCTTTTCTAGTCTCAAGAAGAGTTTTTGAACACCCAATTGTTCAACAATATAAAGAAGCACCCTTCCTCGATCTGGATCTGCAGTGGGTTTTCCATTCCACAGGTCCATTATGACCCCTGCTCTAGAAGCAAATGGTGTGTCTTTCTTCAACCAAAACTCTACAGTAATTCCCTCTTCAAAATCGCAATTCCAATTTTGATTCCTGTTGTTGACTTCATCATACTTTGCTGAATTTGAAAGTTGATAATCCAAACTATCAGACGCAGAATCTGTATGCAGCCCTCCCCAAACGCGGATGTATTCTGGCGTCCCAGTAGAGGCGAAGCCAGTACCTGTAAGATCACCAGTTGTCCCCATTTGCACATGCCCAGTTGTTTTTGGATATTTGTTCTCGAACAACCAGCGTTCTAAAAATGATGATTTCTCTTCAAAGTCGATCTGCTCAGCTTTTGATCCATCATAAGGATAGTCTTCGTAGATTCTCTTGATCGCCGCTTCATAGTAAAGCTCAGCAGATCCGTAGAACACAAAGTTCGCAGGATCAGAGAAGTCGATTGGCGGAAGATATGTCTCTCGCTTGGCAACAACTTCGTCAATGAAGTCTGTTGATTCAACGTCTTGTGCTATATCTTCGTAACTTGTTACACTTTTTCCAAAAAGATTCTTAATACTCATTATTCACCACTCTAAACTTATGCTTGAAAGGAAGTTCGTCGTACGTTTTGGTTCCGACATTAAACAAAGCCAAATTAATTTCGTAAGCGTAATTTGGCTCTAACATATTTATGTCCAAGTCAAAGTAATTTCCTTTAGAATCATATGATAGCAAAGTTGAGTTATTTGTGGTATCGTAGTCGATAATCGTCTCTTGCGTTACGACTTGTACAATTTTAAAATGAAGGTTCTCGAGAACTTCGGTTGTTGGCGTTGACGCTGCAACAGTAAAAATATTTGGGCTCCAATTCTTGCTTCGAATGTAAAGCTGGAATCTTGCCGTTTGATCGCTCTTGTATTCGTCATGCCTGTTTGATACAGAAACAACGTAGTTGGTCTCGGGCAGTTGATTTAAAGCCGCAGGATTTTCTGCTTCGATAGTTCCTGTGTGATACTGTGTTGATCCACTCCACCATACATCATAGAGTGTCGAAGCTGTTGTCTCAATGCACACGCTAGCGGTGTAAATCCCCGTCTCAACCCATCCTCCAGTCGCAGGAGTGTCTACACACTGGGTTAGTTCAGAACCGCCTATGGAGTCATACAGGTGAACATATATCTCCCCTTGATCGATGTCTGGTATGTTGACCAATTGGCCACGATGATAGTTGTACAAATAAAGAGTGTTGAGATTATCTGCTGCGGGAGCTAGAGAGGATGATGTATAGAAGTTAATACGGTCATCTTGAATTGCAGAGTTCCAACGAACTTCAAGACAAGGTCTTTTGTGAAAAAATTCAGAACCTCGAGCGAAAAACTTCTTTGTATAGAAGGATCTATTTTGAGTGCCATCCGTAAACGAAGTCGGAAGCTTAATCATAAACCCGTCATTCACTCGACTACTATCGATCCATGACGCAACTTGATCTGTAACGTCGATCTCTAAATCTTCGAGACCAGTGGTGAAGGTTTGAGCAGATGAAGTATTAGCATAAACGTCTCCGCCTTCCGTGTCCCAAGCTGTCGAAGCCTCTCTCAACAACCAGTTCGAACCCAGTCCATACGAGAGATCAAGATAATCGTCCATATCCAAACCAACACCTTCTTCCCAAGATCCAGAGACACTATGTGCTTCAAGTTGATATCCTCGAGGGACAGTTGAGCCATGCTTCGCATTGAACAATCTGAGGAAGTATTTTGCGTTTGATGGGATTGTTGTATCTGCTGCTATCTCGGCAACGTCAAACTCGATAATGACTCTCGCCTCTTCCAAAGAGAAGCCAACTGAACTGGACACTTGACCATAGATGCTAAACACCTCTAGAATGTCGGATTCACCCATGTTCGCCGAAGTGGCTCTAGAGTTTTCAGCATCAAATGCATTTGTTATAGTGTTGTCTTTTGTGGCATAAAATCTTTTAATCATCGGATTAGAGTCCCCCTAATGTCTCTGTTGGGAAATTTTAATTCCATAATTGCATTCTTTGGAGTTATAATGTAGGTCCCATCTGACGACATTGCGTCATCAAAATTGATATTCACGGCTGAATAATCCACTCCGCGCTTTTGCATGACTCGAACATTCTTGACATCTGCTACACCTTCAACTTTTCCCAAAATGGAATATAGTCTCGTAATATATATGGGCTCTCCAATGTACAATTGGTTGGAGAAATAATCGCTAATTGCTGTATTACAGCGACCTATAATATTGTTGTCCTTAAATCTTGTATCCAAAACAACTTTGTAATCAACTCCAAAATTTACAATCTTCGCATCAAAAATGTCTACCACATCATTCATTGCTTTATATTGTGCAATCCAATGTTTCATGTTTGTTTTGAGAGATGAACTAGCCATAGTTAATTTTGTATTTTGATCCTCGGATACAACATATATTGCTGTCCGCCTATTTGTAGCTGAGGGGTCATTAATCACACTCACTCTCTTAACGATGCCGAATTTGTTTGGCATATTGTAGATCATCGATTCATAATCTTGTCGAGTAACAGCTCTAGATTGAGTTGTATAATATCCTTTTGCTCTTTGTTTAAGTTCCTCTGTGGTCATGTCTTCTGTGGAGCCGACAATGGGCTCTTCGTTTGTGACCTCTAAAGATCCAATAACAGAATTCTTCTTAGTTTGATCCAAAGAGAGTGTTGAAGAAAATTTAAAACGCCCATCTAATACAGTGGTTATTGTGTTTGATGAAGCATTTGATGATCTAGCGTCATTTGTCTTTAGTATAATAGTCAGATTTGTACCAGATGGCGATATGCCCAGCTTGCTGGTGCCGACAAGTTTCGAAGGATCAAATCGAAAATTGGAAACATAAGCCTTGCCGTGCATTTGTATCGCTACCTTCGCAGGATCTACTAATTCATCTTCATCTGATGATTCGGAACCAAATCCAAATTGTAGATATGTGCCCGTATCATCTTGTTCTACGACAAATCGTCTCGCAGCAGAGAATGGCTTAAGAATGCTCCTTACGCCTTCCGATGTGGCGTTTGAATTCGTAGTCTCTTCAAACACAACCTCTTGAGAAAGATTGTCTACCTCGTAATATTTGTTTCCATCAGAGTCCACAACACTGATGATTTCTACAACATTATCTCCACCAACCCGAACTCTTCTGAATCTTTCAAAAGATGAGTTTGTCAAGTCAACTGTGGCTCTGGAGAATTGTCCTGAGGAAATTTGCCCATGGGCTTTCACGGCGAAAAATGTTGTTGCGCCGGTAGAGTCATCAAAGCGAGCGGCGACGACTTCATTGGATATATCGCCAAAGTTTACATCTTCCGTTAGTATGTAGTTTCCGCCGCCCGAAGATGAAAATGTCGCGCCCTTTCTAAGAATAGGCATGTAATCAAAATCAGGAGCCGTTCCGTCTTGGTTAGCCGGAACAAGACAAAATAAAGATATAATTCCATATGTACTTGGGGCTCCGGAGTACTTAAATCCAAGTGCCCTAGCATGCTTTCGAACATTATTAAATTCAATTGCTGTATCTAGGAACGATTCGTTTGCTTGGTAATCGAGGTAGTATGATAATACATCTCCAACATATGCAACGGAATCAATCAGCAATGAGTTGATTGTAGACTTTGAAAAATCTTTCCATTCATTTGGATAAAATCTCTTAGCATGTTCTACCAAGTCCTGTCGGATAGTGTCGAAATCTCGACTGGTATACTTAATTGGTGTTTTCTTTTGTTTAGACATATGAGACCCTCGTCAAGAACTAAATAGTTGATATAGCAAAAGCGATTGATGTTTAAGACACCTCTACCTCAAAAAGCTCTGGGATGCTTAATCCGTTGTATCTAAATCTTATTTGAACTTTTAAGCATTGATATTCGGAATCTACTTGGATGTTTATGTTGTCGATTTGTACATACGGCATATACGTCGCGGTTTGTTCTCGAATTTCGCCCTCTATAAGAGGAGCAGATATTGTAGTATCATTCTCAAAAAGATAGTTGTGCAATCCAACACCGAAGCTTGGATCAAATACATACTCGCCTTTTCGAGTCAACAATAGCATTTTCATATTCTGTTTGATAGCAGCTGTTGTATCGTCGTTAGGGTGTGAATCAATTCCTGCATTGTTTTCACTGTTCATATTGATTGGGAAAATTATTGACAAAGGCATTGATTAGTCCTCGAATAGTTTTTGAAACTCATTGATGCATGGCTTTCCGTTTTCATCGAATGGATTCGCATCAACGATTCGTATTCTCTGGAGAAAACCTACACCTTTCACATTTAAATAGAGATCGGGAGCCAAATTTTTAAGGAAATCAATATTGGATGTACGATTTGACGAAGATCTATTATTATCGGCATCATCCTGTGAGCTATATACTGATCTAAATTGCTTTCGTAATAGTCTTTTTGTGTCGTCAAATATTTTTTTCTTCCATCCTCGATTAATGAATTTTCTGCTGTCTTCATCGACTTCAAGTTGCCCAATAGATTGGATAAAGTTTTGGAATGAATATATTCCGAATAACGAACAGAAAGATCGAGCCTTAATGATTGTATCAAAAAGTAGCATATACTCATCTGTTTCTGTTAATTGATCTACGTAACATTTGATGTCTTCTCCTAAGTTAGGATCCTCTAGGTCAATATCTTTGATTGCATCGTCCATCAAATCAAGCTCATATGAGGCGATTGGGAAACAGTGGAGTCCGATTTTTTCTTCTCCGGAGGTTACAAAACTTGGAATTCTTTCAATCTCCTTGTCAATTGTTGGCTGAAGTCCGATATGCTTATCTAAGCATATCATTAATCTAACTCCAAACTTAACACCAATCGAGCCGATCAATTTATTCGCAATTATTTCAGCATCGCCAAAATACTCAGATAGTGGGAGATTCTCATCGTACTCTGATCTGTCTGATATCATTCGTTGAAACTCGGAGATTTTCATAACCTGTTCAGTTTGGTCTTTATTGATTACTCTTACATATTTTTCAAGATATAGGATACCCGTCTTTTTTATTTCTTCTGGGGTCTTTGATATAGACCCTAGCGGAGAAGCCAAATCGCTACCAGCACAATCAAGGATCGTTCCATAGTTAGGCTGGTTCCCTCCTTCTATCACCTCCTGCTCAACAGATGCGAAGCCGGCTTTGATGTCTGACTTGTCTACAATGCCTTTTGTTGAAAGCATGTACCTTTTGATATCAAAAATGTGCGGTCTTGGTCTCAAATTCAAGTTTAATTTTTTGGATAAGGTGCTGGTCTCCTTTGCAATTAGGGCTGATAGAAATACTTCTGCTGCGTTTTGGGTGTCGTGTATAACGGCAACCTTACGTGCGAGATTGATGTTATATCCACTAAGTCCTCTGACTCCCTCTGAGATCTCTTCACTTTTCTCATTCCACTTGTTTCCAAATGCTAATATTTTAAGGCCCTTGTTTATTTGCGTAGATATATTTCCAGGCAGCGGAAACCCAGAGATAAAATCAAAGAATTTTAGTTTTTCATAATCGTTTTGTGCCTTGTTGATGACTCTAGAAGCCTCTCTTATTTCCTCAGTCTCTTGCATAAGGCCATCAATAATTTGTCGTTGGACAACTTGAACTGACTGTTCCAAGAATAGAAGATAGTATGCTAGTCTTGAAATGTTGGAAAAAACACCAGCATCAGACATTTCAGCATGCATGTGATCAGCTAATGCTTGTGATATCAAAGAGTCATAGTTGTTTTCGTTAAACTGGATTGATCCAAAAACAGGGAATGAACGCACCATAAATTCTGTAGCGTACGATCTGATGGTAGAAATTACAATACCTTCAATGAGTCCATGATTTGCCGGCATAATTTGACGATCATATGGAACCTCAAGTCGGCACTCGAGTGGCTCATTTAGCCTTGCATCAATCGGTAGGTTTGTTTCAACTTGCTTCGCTCGTTTTGCAATCTCAGTCATATTTAAAAAACCATTATCTTTGTCCTCGCAGGTTTGCACTTGCGGAATAAACGCTCTAATCGCTCCAAGCCATCCGTTGTATGTTGCTGGTTCAACATATATCTTCGGAAACTTATATCTTCCACCGTGGACGGCAGGGTCAAGAAAATGAACCCTGGGATTTTCAGTTGCAGATTTTCCTAGTACCGCATCTTCCTCATCGAAGGTGTAGTCCCACGTACTGTTGTCGTTAGGGTCGGCTTCAGGATTCACATATAAGAGATCTTCAAATCCAACAGCTTGTTCATCTTCGTATCCGTAATTAAACCCAACAGGTGTAGTTCCATTTGGAGTCTCCACAATAGCGTCTCGGATTGTCGACAAAACTTTATTATTTAGATTATCAAACAAGGACATTGCTTTTGATGTCGTTGGAGGGGATGGTGATTTTGAAGCTTTCTGCAGAAGATCAATGAATAGCTTGACTTCATTAGGGTATGAATTGTAGTTCGCCGCAGAAATGGATTCATCGTCAAATATCTGATTTCTTTTTGCAGACAAGACAACCTCTACATCTGGTGTGCCAAACTTTCCCTGTACGGATTCTCGGATGAATGCTCTTTGTGTAGATTTCTTATTGTGATTTAATTTATAGTTTAAAACTGTTTTGTAGTCATCGTCAAAAATCAATTGATCTATTGTCGTCTCAAACTTCATTTTTAGTTGAGGCTCATCTTTGTTTGTTTTATATTTGAACTCCATCTCTTTAAGTTGATTCAACATTTGGAGACCAACGGTGTCGGGTAACATACCGTTCATTCTCTTCTTTTCCATGAAAAGCTTCTTAAACCCTGTATTTCTTTCTTCCCATTGCTGCTCGGTATCTACATAGTTCGCATACAGTACGGTTCTATCTCCGAGTTTCACTCGTCTATCGTGCTGCTGAAGGTGGTTTCCTTGTGTGTCGATTAGTATGTTGCCGATCAGCGAGCCTTTCTCTCCAATTAAATCTTGGAGGAACTTGTTTTCAATTCTTTTGAAATAATCATTCAATAAATCTTTTTTGTCTTGAGCAAAAGTTTCGTCCTCCATTATGATTGCAGCGGGATCATTCGCACAGGCAGGATCAGCTTGCTTTAAAACAGCATCTAGCGCCTCCTCTAGTAGGCCCTCAGGGCCTTTTTGAAGTATGTCCGCTAAAGAACCTAGGTTATCAAGTGCGCGTTCGTTAGCTTTATTTATGAGCTCCTCGGCGGTCTCAGCATCAAGACCATTGTCTTCATATAATTGCCTCCTCTTGGCATTCCACAAATCCAACTCATCTTGAGTTAAACAGATGGCATCATATATTGGAGCATCTAAATCATCATTCGTTTGGTTCCTGAGATAGTCTTTGAGTTCTGGTGGGATATATCTGCCCATTGAACCAAAAGCGTCTTTCACGTCCTCAGAGTCTCCAAGAAGATCGGAAAGTTCAGGGCAGCGGGAATTAACAAGGAGTGCAAATTTGTTAGCTGTTGCATCATCCATGTTGCTTGGCGTGTTTGTTAGGAGATCAATAATTTCTCTTTTGGACATTGTTCCATTAATAGCTTTAAATAAGCAATCGTATGCAGAGTCCGGAGCAGCGCCCTTACCTAAGGCATTGCCAAACGCATTCTTCTTTACGTTGTTCAATTCGTCTTCATCCGCATCAGGGCAGAAAGCATCGGCAAAGGCTTCATCGAGTCCTGCTCCGGGGCCTCCGGTTAGTGTCCCTATGGCAGCTTGGCCAATAGCGTTCAGCGACTTACACAGTGCATTATCGATAGTTTCAAATAGTTTAAGCAAAAGCATTGTGATTACTTTTGTTATTACGGTCTCCATCTTTGTTATAAATGCATTCTTGAGCTTTTGAATGAAAAATGCTTTACTAAAACTGGGCATTTCGATTTCTTTCATTTTAGTTGGTACTGCGATTCCAACATGGCGAGTCGGACCACAAACATCCAATGAGAAAGAGGATAGAAAGCTTGATAATGGCGGATTAAACAATCCTTGAGAGGAGCATTTAAAAATCTGATCTAAAGTGTTGAACACCAATGTTCCTCCGGGAACTTGAGACATTGCTTGTCCAATTTGTTCAATGTTCATTACGTCAAAAATATATTCGATGTAGGCATCTACCACTTCTTGTTGAATATTTCCAAGTGCAGTTCCAAATGTTCCTTGACCTTTCTTTTGTTCTTCAATGAGTTTGTTCTTGTCTTCATCCGATAGGTCCTTAAAATCCACACCTGTTCCTTGTTGCACGGTGTTTTCCGACTCTTTAATTTCATTTTGCTTCAGTGCGTAAGCCAAATCGCTCATTGCATCATCTCTTAGTTTGGTCTGCTGCTCTAGCAATTTCGTCAGTCTCTCTCGTTTTTGATCTTTTGCAAATTCTTCACCTACGTCTGCATCGAAGAAATTTGCGGGTGGAGGAACGGCGTCTAGTTGACTTTGAGTTAGAAATATCATCTTATCATAGTTTTCTATTAATTTTGATATCTGCTCTTCTTTGGACTTGTCTACCCTTTCTTTTGATCCCAAGTATGATTTATATTGGTTATCTTTGCCGGCACCAGGATCATAATTTTCTTCCCAAGGTAGTGGAATGTTTCCAAATTCTTTTTCAAATTTTTGACGTAGCTCGGTTTGAGCATCGGGAGGCAAGCCTCCGATGAAGAAGCCAAATACATCTAAGTCCATAGCTTTCATGGCGGATCTAAACATCTTGTCAAATGCTCTTTCCTTAGTGACTCCGGAAAACAAACAACGTACTGCGTTCACAGTTAGGGTGTTTGCACTACAAATTGAGAGACGAGACAATACATCTTTTAAGAAACTTTCGTCCTCGTTTCTTTCAAACTTCTTGCGTGAAAGTTTTCCATCTTTTTCGTACTTCTCCCAATCAATCAAAGACGCCAACAGGGTATCGCTCTTTTTTATTTCATCCATAGCAATCTTTGCAGCCTTCTTTGTATACGGGTGATTCTTCGCATTGCGTCTTGCTTTTTTTGCTGCGGCTTTTCTATCTTTCCGAAACTGTTTTCTAGCAACTTTTTTGTAATTGTCTGGTAGCTTTTTCAGTTGTTTTTCAATCTCACTAATTCTAGTGTCTATGTTCTCTATTGCTTTTTCTAAATTTTTATATTTTGTCTTTGCATCTCTTAGCTCTTTTGTTGTGGAAGCACCAGCCATGTGACTAGCTGAGATCATTTCTAATTCAAGAGAAGCTGATTCTAGAGCAAGTGTTTTGTCTTGCTTTTCTTGTCTCATGATATCTATTCTTTCATTTAGCTCTTGAGTCTTTGCTGGTAAAAAATCTTCTTCAAGATTTACTTTCTCTTGCTGCTCTTTGGTTTTCTTTCTTGCATCGAGGCCTTCGCTAAGTCCGAAGTCTTTTTCAAACTCTTTGGTTTCTGGTTGGTTCTCCGTTGAATATAGCTCTTCACAAGAGGCAGCTGATGAATACTGGAACGACAGAGAGTCCATGAATGATAAAGCTTCGCTTAGTATATAATCTTTGAGTTCTCCGCCAAACTCTCTAACGTTCTCTTCTACACACTTTCCTAGGGTATCTCCAACAGATTGCATATTTAAAGTTCCATAATCCACTATTATCAATGGATATGTGTATTTTACAAGAAAGTCTAGCCATGGAGGAGTCTCTCTAGCCTGAAGAGTCATGTCGATATCGTTTAGCTTAGCTACGTAATTCATTACCGTTGGCTTCTTATTATACGTTTGCTTGAACTTCTTAATACCTTTTCGTAGCTTCTTTTCCTCGCATCCTTCTTTCCAAGCGTAAATAGCTTTAATTACATATGGGTTTCCATTTGGACCTTTCTTAAATTCTATTCGAACGTTGTCTGCATTTAGCATTGTGACGCTAGGAATGTTTGACCGTATATTTACTTTATTCTTCTTTGCGAGCTGCTTTAGCGAAGAGTAAAACTGCCCTATTTTTGAAGACATCCTTGTTGCATAAAAGTCTTTATTGGATTCTTTAAACTTTAAAAATCCGTTCTGTGTCTGATAGAAATAAGATTGATACTTGCCAAATGCTTGAAGGGACACTTCGAGACGCTTCATTTGTCCAAACAACTTATCTACTTTTAAAACAACCTCTTCTCTCGTCGTAATTGCCTCTTCTTCCAGCTCTTCTCTAGAAGGGAGCTCAGGGACTTGATCTAAAATAAATGCAGGGATTGCTATGTGGACTTTCAGTATGTCTTCGATTGGGTCAATATAAAAGTCATTAACTCTCGTATAAAGCTCCAAAGCAAACGGGTTTTGAATTTGATCGTTGGATCCCATTTGAATGATCGTTCTTTGAAAGTCAAATGGTTCGGATGGATTGATTTCTTCAAAGGCGAACGTTCCAAAGTCGTCACATCTAACTCTTGTGCGGTCGACTTCTTGTTCCAACAATTTGACAAAAGCCCCCTCAAATGAGTCAAGTTCAGCTATGATCTCTGTTGGCTCTCCATCAATGCTCGGAAATGTTGCACAAATTATCTGATCAGCAACCAGTTTTCCGTATTCTTCTAATATGAGGACCAACGCAGGGTGAATGAATGATCTCAAGAGAGATTCTCGAGAACGAAAATTTTCTTGTCCTCCTCTGAGTTCTCTGAACTGTTTAGCTGAAAAGGAATCACCAAACTTGTTGACCGCAACTGTTATCTGATATTCGCACTGTTTCTCATTAAGATAAGGTTCTGCTATCTCTACAAACTCCCAGTCGGGTTCAATATAACTTTCATTGGGAACACAGGGGGCACAAAACTTCTTTAGCGGTTGTGGTTCCAGTTCCGGATCGCAGACTTCCTTCTGTAGGTTTTTGAATTTGCTTTCCGACATATTACTCTCCTATGTAAACTGTTGAACTAAGGATTTTATGATCTTCGGACCCTTCAATACCTAAATTGGGCAGCCCAAAGTATTTTAGCTCTGTTATGATTTGATTGTATTCATCTGCAATTGTCGATGTGATAGTGTTCAAAGTGTCTGGAACTGAATCTAAAAATGCTGGTACTGCCGAGGAAAAATCTGGAAACGTTATAACGACTCCTTGTCCGACGCCGGGATGTACATGTTTCGCCATAGCAAATTTATATCTCAATAAATCAATTTCAATAGATGCTATTTTTTGATTCAAATCTGAAATGGTGTCATTTACTTCTTTTAAATATTTTACCAAATTATCTCCAAGAACTGCTTTGTGATGTCTCTCTGATGAAGTTGCCCCTATTTCAATGATAGGTTTTGTTGGCTGATTCCCTGTTACTAGCCGTTCTCCACCATCATATTTTGATACACCAGCCAAGATTCGAACTCGCTCTCGACCGATAACTAATGTGTGGTCTGATTTGATCCCGATGCCTGATTTCATCTTAGAGCTTGCTGAAACACCTGCGCTGTCTGACTTTGCTGTTGCGAAGTATGCATTTATGTCTCCACGTTCTGTAAGATATATCCTTGCTCCGTCTTCTGCGAAGTTTGCTCTAGATTGAGTCTTTCCGTTCTTTAACTCTTTAGAGCAAGATAGCGATCCAGCTACAATATCAATTGCTTCACACTTAGTTGCTCCTGCTCCACCAAGGCCTGTTGCCCTGTGTCCGAAGTTGTCTCTTGTCAATACAATTCTGGCTCCCGATTTGTCTCCAGATTCAGACTCTTTCCTAGAAAATATTTTTTCGCATCCACCCACTGGGGCGAATACTGGTAGAGATTCATTGTTGTCCGTTAGAAATAATCCTGTTTTTCTAGACATGTTTGCAATTTCGTCATCAATCTCTTCTTCTATGAAAAATCGGTTTTCATGAATGATTGCATTGTAAGCCATTTGACTTCTATATGTTGTTCTAAATATCATTTGCTATACCGTGAATCCATTTTGAATATTTAAGGCGCGAACCTGCTTGAGAACAGCTTGGACTTCTGCTGATGTATGACCAGCTTCGTTACCTGTACCAGAATACGCAGATTTGCCCGATGGAAGAGGGACGGAGGCCCACTCAAGAGCAAAATCTGTCTGGGCTTGAGCGAGCGTTACTGAATTTGATCCTCTAAGGTAATCTCTTAGTTTTGGACGTTTGCCTCCATATATCAAAGCTAGTCCTAGCTTGTCCTGTGTTTCTTCGTTGAAGATGGCTGTATCACTCAGACCAGAGCTTAAAATCGCTGAAAACATAGTCTCAGGTATTATCTGGTATGCTCCTACTGCGAACAAGGTCCTCTTGTGACCAGCGTTTGGGCTTAAGTAGGGGTTGCGACCTTTTTGTAGTGCAATTATTTCCTTCAACGTCATTGTCGATAGAAGTTTTTGGTCAGATCTTTTTTTTGTCGAGGTTACAAAATTTTCTGCTACATATGAAGTTCCTGGGATGGAATTGCGTATCTTCTTTTGGCGATCTGTTCCATTGTTGGATGCGTTATATGAGCCTTCCCTTTTCGAAATAAAGTCTAAAAGTTTTTTTTGCGTAGCATTTACTGGTGGGATTGGAGAGTTAGCAGAAACCGTTGAAGAATTATATTGTCTCCTATCAGCTTCTCCAGCTGATATTTCGCTTGTTAAATAATCACCGTTTGTTCCAACGACATCCGTACCAGTTGTATAAGGCTTCTTCGTATTTTTGGCAAGGTCTGAATTAAATCTAAGTAATATTGACCTTTCAAAACTAACGAGAGTAACAAGATTGGCGCCAGTTTCTGTTGCCAACCAAACATCCCCAGTCTGTGGTAATCTATTGATGTCTTTCTTTTTTATTATTGCCTGAAAGTGGGCATTTCTAAATCTTTCATATTGGTCAATCGTGGTTGCAGACTCTGGTGGTGTGAGGTGATCATGATGTCCCGATAAAGACCTTGCTTTGAAGAAATAGTAATTACTTATATTTGAGGAGTTGGTTATTTCGCTGGTTGTCGTTGGTGGAGTTTTAGTTTCCGGATTCTTTTGTGCATACACAATAACCTCAAAGGTTGTCGGCAAATCTGTCGAGAACAGTTTTTCTGTAATACTTTCATTGAAGGCTTCAATTCTGTCGAAAACGTTTTGTATCGACCTTGGGATGTACTTCTTCACTACTTTTTCTCCGAATCTTGAATTTGATCAAATATTTGAGCAAAATCTTTATCGGTCAACTCCTCAGTTTTTTCGTTCTTTGATAGTAGTCCACATAGCTTCACAAGCTGTTCATTTGACCTCTGAAGCGTTTCTACATACTTCGCAAGGGTTTGACCTATGTCTCTATGTCGAGACATGTCTTGGGCCAAATATCGCATCGCATCATCAAGGAGTTCGCGAGTAGTTTCGCGATCTTCCCTGATGTTTGTGATTGCTTCATCTATAATATCTTTGCTGCTCATGGTAATAATTAGTTCTACTTTAAATTTCGCCGTTGTCCCAATCTTTTCTAAATGTTCTATATCTAGCTCTCATTTTGTTAAGTTGAACGACAATTTGCTTTGTATTCATTCCGGTAAGCTCTCGGAGGTATAGATATATAGCCTTCTTATTGAAGATTTCAATATCCTCTGCTGATTCAAACAACACCATAACGGCATCGTAAACTTTCTTCTCTGACTCTTTTTGAAAATCTGGTCTCCACGATTCCATCTCACTTCTTAAGTTGGTCATGAGCTCTTTGCGCATAGTCTGTTCTTGATAGGTTTCTCCCTTGTCAAGAAGATCTCGTTCAACATCATAATCAACAGAGTCATACGACACCTCTCTTTCAAGACGCTTCTTATTTTTCTTGACCTTGTGAATGAACCAATTTTTTGTAACAACTGAGAAATACGAGAATGCCTTATGACCTTTATTTGGATCAAACTTCGCCAAAATGGTCACAAGCCAACCCTTACATTCTTCTCGAAGATCGTCGATGTCTGGCAGGGTTGTAAAGCGATATGTGAAAACAATCTTATCAACCATTTGAGAGAAGGCTGGTTGTATCAGGTCTCCATACAACTTTTCTTTTACCTTCATATCATCTGTTGAACAGTATTTAACTATCGCGTCTTCGTGTACCTGCGTAAAGTACATGTTTTTCTTTTTGGCTGATCTCTTCCTCGGCATCTTCTTCCTCTTCAATTTCATATTCAATCGGGTCAGTTATCGACATAACGTCACCATATTGCTGTTCTAATAGTGCTCTGACTGCGTTAGTATGCTCCAATAGTCCCTTTAAGGTCTCATCTCCGTAAAAGGAGTCAAGCTCATACACGCTCTTTAGGTGACCTCTGTAACTCTCAATGATCTCGACAAGATCTCCAACGTTATCGGAGACATTCGCAAGATCTTTTGATTGCCAACTCGCAAGTCGAACCAGCACAATATTTGCTACCAAGGACACGCCAAAGCATGTTCCAAGTATAATACTAGTCATCAGGCAACTCCACTCTTTTCTTTCGCTCTTCCTTCAGAATGGCTCTATTTTCCTCTATAGCACGTTTTACTTCATCGCCTACCTTACCACCTTGGGTGGTAGGCTTAGGGCGTATGTGAAGCTCTTGAGGCACTCTCTTGATCTTGTGAGAATGACAGAAGCCACAAGTATAATGTTCATCAAATATTCCATGAACAACATCAAATGATTCAAGACATTCGAGACACTTGTAAGTGTATCTAGGCATCTTTGTCAACCTTTATTGAATCTTTGACTTCAACAGTTGGAGGGTTCATCACAACCAATTGACCTGCGTCATCGACTTGAATTTGGAAGCCTCGCAACACTGGTGTGATATCGCTTTGCTCAAGCAATGATTTTTGAAGAGCCATCATGATTGCACCGACGGCTTGATTTGATAATTTATGATCCATAATATTACTCCTATAGACTTATATTCTTATTATATCACCGATGATATGGGTTGTCAAGTGTTTTTTTAAATTTTTTTGAGAAAAACATCGAGAAAGTCCTTCTTCGATTGAAACTCGAGGCTCAAATTCTAGGTCCTTTTTCGTCTCACTAATATCAGCGAGAGTATGCTTTACATCTCCTTTACGTTCTGGAGCGTTATTCCATTCAACATCATGACGTTCATTTATGAAGTTTCTGATGTAATTCATTGAGACCGATGTACCAGAACCAACGTTGTATGCCTTGCCTCCGAACCAACTCGTTGACTGCATAGCGTAGATATTTGCGAGGACAATATCCTCAACATGAACGAGGTCTCGTGTTTGTTCTCCATCTCCATCCATGCGTAACGGCTTTCCTTGTCGGATCATTTCCATCCATGCACAGATAGCCGTTGAGTATGATCCTCCGAAGTCTTGATCCTCGGAGTAAGCATTGAAGTATCGAAGGCATACCGTATCAAGCCCATAGAGCTCCGAGAATAGCCTACACTCCATTTCCGACATTAACTTATGCAATCCATAGGGTGACTTAGGAACGCCGTCTCCATCACCATTTACGGCGCTTGAGGAGCTAAAGATTACACGCTTTACACCATGATCTTTTGCCCACTCCAATAGCGTAGAGGTCACAAGAACATTTTGCTTCATTGTGTACGATGGGTGGTGCACGGAAAACTCAACTCTCGGTTGTGCCGCGAGGTGAAAGACATAATCAAAATCTTCGTTTGGCAAGCAGTGGAGAATATCTTCCCCATCTTTGATATCGATACCGCGCACTTCGTGTTCGAGACGTTGCAGTTCGGAGAATATGTGACTCCCAATATAGCCTTTATGACCGGTTACTAAAACTTTCATGAAATACTCCTATTTAATAATGAATAAACGCTGCTTTCTTTTTTTAGTTTGTGTTTCCAAGATAGCTTATAGACTGGTGACTTTAAGTTTTCAAGTGCGTCATCTTTAGTAGTAAAGCTTTTTTGATATGGTACAAACCTGTGTGGTCCGTAATTTAAATCAACTCCACACTCTATGGCTACATTTTTATTCCACATGTTTAGATATTTCTCTTCTTTTATTATATCATTAAACAAACTATGAAACCAAAAATACTGATATGGTTCAGACCTATTTGTCCAAAACTCTCTGGTTTTTTCTTCCCACTTATTTATTAAGATATTATTTTCTTCACAATATAGAAACCAACTAGCGGAAGCTCTAAGGTTTGTTGGATTTGAAAATGCGAACATGTTAGAAAAACAATGCTTGTGTAACCAAGAATTCAAAGGCTTATTGCAATAACATGTAGCATCAACCCAAATACCTCCATACTTCTTAAGAAGAGTAATTCTAAGTATGTCAGAGAATGCTTGCTTGGTTATAGGCACCTTGGATGACCTAAGCCATTCAAGATCTATATATTTTTTAACATTTTGTTTATCTAAGAAAATAAAATTATATGATGGATTTTTTTCAACCCAAGATCTTTCACATCTTTTAACTACATATGGGGAATTTTCTAAGCCCTCATCCCAAAACATAAAAATGTTATTAGCCTTCATACCCACACTCCTTTAGAGCCATTCTCAGTTCTACACTACCTAACTCGCAATATTCAAGCATATCGTCAAATTTTTCTTGTTTTGTTGTTATTTCCTCAAAATTAACAACTTTAACTTCTTGACTACATTTGTTTAGATCAAATACACTACTTGGATTAAAATAAAAATTCCTTTCATATTCAGAACATGTCCTAAACCACCTGCCTGATGCGGATTTAGATTTTTTATTTCTCTCGTCTTTTTTTATCATCAATATTTTTGAATCTGGAAATATTTTTGTCCAAAAAAACAAATTAATTGAATTTCTAGGGTCTTTCCATCCCCAGGGCTTACTCAATAGGGACATATCATTTGAGGAAAAAGTATTCAATAATTGGTCTTTAGAACGCTCGATTTCAATTAACAAGTTGTTAACATTACTATCGTTCTGAAAGTTTCTTACGTACCTTCTCAGACAATTCTCTGATCCACAATGAATATCTCCTCCTAAAACTTTAAATATTCTCATATTGATATCTCTAAAGCATTTTGACTCATGAAATTTTCTAGCAGAAAATGGTTCAACATCTGCACCAACAAACAAGCCGGAGAATCTTAGCATTTTCGTTGTAAAAGATGTGCCGCCGCCATGCGGGCCACATATAATTATAGGTTGTTTCATTTCAACTCCAATAGTTCTGCATATTGTTTACCAGCTCTCTCAATGGTAAAATATTTTTCCCAATCTTTTCTACTGTTTTTATTTTCAACTTCTCTTATGGATTCTAAAAAATCAACTACTTGAAAATTTATATCTTTCATTACCTTTCCACTACTCAGGCTTCCTAGCACCTTTGGTACGCCGCCGACAGGTGTTGAAATCCAAGGTAAGCCAGCAGACATAGCTTCCAATAAAACGAGAGGTAATCCTTCAGCTAAAGAAGGCAGAAAATATATATCTGATATGCTCAACATTTGATTTATCAATGCTTGATTGTTAGTTCCTTTGAACATCTTTATGGAGTTTGTTTTATCATATTTTATTTTTAAATCTAAACAAATATTGAAATATGCTTTATCATCAGAGGTTCTTGGAGATCCCAACAGTACCAGATCATACTCACTAGATAAGCCAGATTCCAAAAAAGCTTTCATTAACGTGTGTTGGTTTTTTCTAATTTCATAATTTCCATGATTGAAAATAATTTTTTTTGTTATACCAAGTTTATCTTTAGTTATTTTTCTCTCTTTTTCTCCGTAAATAACATCTCTAGAAAAATTTGGAATAAAATGGTACTTTATATCATTTTCATCCAAAAATTTATTGACGGGCGCACCTTGACAAAATGAAACAATGTGGGAATATTTTTTAATTGCCTCAATTCTCTCATTCAAATCTTTGATTTTGCCTTCATGAATCCATCGATAAACGTTTTCATCTAAATTCAAAATAAGGATTGTCTTACGAACTATCTCAGAGTCAAGCGACAAGATAGATGGTGAAAACAAATCTGCTAACACGAACAGTGCATCATATTTTTGTTCAGATAAGATATCATTGTATCCTTCTAAATTATACGGACGATTAATAAAATTAGTCCCTTTAATTTCATGAACAGGGTAATTCATATCTTCCCTGTTTTTGTCTGCGGAGGTGATGACCTCGATGTCGTGACCTTGATCTCGAAACCACTCAGCAATACCTTTGCAAAGCATTTGAGTGCCACCAATCGAAGGATAATAAAAGTCAGATACAAAACCTAATCTCATAACATCGCCTCCAAGTCAATTAATTGCTCAATAGGATCGGCCTCTACGATAGCATTACAAAATCCTTCATAAAGCTTCTCTGCTCTAAACTTTGTCTCGACCAAACCCTGCAAAGTCTTTGCTGTTGTCAAAGCAGCATCATGATTGTTTAACATCCAACTTAGTGCATCCTTGAATGAGTTCTCATCAGCATATGCCCACATCGACTCTTTCTGAACAACGCCATCCCATACAGCTTGTTTGTGCACGGGTTGCATTGAGTATGCGACTTTTGTAAACAGATCCTCGCCATCATGACGCAAGAAGTCCAATTGACCGGACCATGGAATTGTAATGATTGGAAGACCAGTTCTTGCAGCTTCAAACAATGGAAGTCCAAATCCTTCTCCGTGAGCAATGTTTACAAGACACTTGATCTTATCATGCTCATAAAGGGCTCTCATTTGTCCCTCAGAGAGATCTCCGTGAAGCAGAGACACAGAACACTTACGATCTTTAAAAGGCGCTAGAGCAGCCTCTAAGCGCTTCTCAGTGTGCTCTAAATCAATACGTGATGC
>Ga0160423_10001490_pt1 | contig 19560 bp, 11 predicted proteins | sample CRUFie14St8metaG_FD_108191 | JGI IMG/M metagenome (GOLD analysis project Ga0160423, IMG submission 108191) | Marine microbial communities from the Costa Rica Dome - CRUD Field 142mm St8 metaG | ecosystem: Environmental > Aquatic > Marine > Oceanic > Photic zone | place: Costa Rica: the Eastern... | reverse complement strand
ATAGAAATTGAAAGTAATGAGCTGCAAGGTCTGCCTTTAACTATTACTGGAATTGCTCAGTACGAAGTTCCTTTAGAGTCTGGAGCTCTAGTAGATCAAGGACCAACAGATACGTGGCAACTTAGATTTAAAACCATAGGGGGATTAGCTCATGCAAATTATCCTCCAACAATTCGACTAACTAATATGCCTACTGCTTGTTCTGGATTTGATCCATTGTTAGACACCCAGATGCAGTGCTTAAATAGTCCACCTTTATGGAATCCTAATGATACAGGTGGTTCTTGGAGCTATGATTTTTCTGGAGTTCCTTCTTGCACACTCTTAGGGACATTTGATATTAATATTTTAGCAATTGACACAAATACGGGTTTACTTCCTGCTAGTCCATATCTACCAGATACAGATAGTGTAGACTTCCGTTATACCTATAGGCCAAAAGAGTTTGAAGGTGAGCCACCTACAATTGAAACTAGTAGTTTATATCAGGGTATGGATGTTATTAAACCATTCTGTGGTAATCTACAATACAAAAAACAATTTGACTTTAAACCTGGAGAAGCAGCTGCTTGTATAGGTCCTACAGGAATCAAAAGTTATGAAATCACTGGTGATGTACCTCCAGGATTCAGTTATAGTGTATACTTTCCGGAACCAGGAAACGTACCCGTCGAACCATATTCAAATTTAGGACAAGGATATCTTTTAATAGAAGGTATTCCGACAACTTTTGCGAGTGGAGGAGCATATCCCGAACAGCTTACTATAACGGTTACCGATGCTAGAGGATTAACAGATAGTGAAACTATTACTTTTGTAGATCAATCTTCTCCAATTGATCCTGACATAGGAGGTATTGTTTATTTCAAAGATGAAAAGATTACGTTATCGCCTAAAGCAGGTAGCGGTTTAGTTAAAGGAGCCAGTAGCAACACATGGAGACCTCCACCTATAGAAGAAGCACTAGCTTGCAATAGTATACTACCTCATAACAAATGTGGTGTTCTTGATGTTATATATTCTGGTGCATTAAATGCTGCTACCAAGGTATACATGTTAGAACCACAAGATGATGATACAGCTAATGATTTGTCCATAGGAGATGAAGTGTATTTTGCTGCACTAGATTCTAATAATGATGATCTAAATGGAACCTATACTTTACAAACTGGTATTGCCCCTGATGAAACAGATCCTAGAAAATTTATTGATGCAGGAATAAGTTTAACAGTACAGGATACAGGCATGGCTAAATTGGTTGTGGGTAAAAGAGCAAATGTCTCTTTAGCTGGCAATTGGAATAATTTCTTTCCAGAGACTACTCTTATTAGTAATGCCTCTACATGTCTATTGGCAGGAGGTCAGGTTGGACCCGATTCAACTAGTAACACTAGTAGTAACTTTGGATTAAAGGGTATGTTATTACCTAGTTTCAAGACAACTATATCAGGCAATACTCCTTTTAGTAGTAATAATTCTTCTTATAGTGGATTAAAATTTGATAGAATTAACTCTGATTTTGATATAGTTTCTAAGGCTTCTTGGTCAGATTGTTATCAAACAGGCAATTTATTTATTAGTGGTATTGTTGTGCCTCCAGTACACGTTGAAATTGTTGACCCTCCTCCTGCTCAAGATTATTTCTTCTCATTTAATGGAGCACGATTTGCTTTAGCTACTAGATTGGCTGTGGGAGAAACGGAAGTACAAAGATTATTACAAGAACACCAAAGACAGGGATCGTTAGATTATAGTCTAGTTGATATGTTATCAAATACAGGCGTTCAAAATGGTACAGTAGGTGCTGGTAGTAGTTTTGATACTGCAACTCTAACTCTTCCATCTGGAACTGTTTACAAGATAGTAATTGAGAAAGAGTCTGATGAGTTTCCTACTTATCAGTATAATGCTACACCTGCGGATAAAAACGAATACATTTGGCCTCACAAGGGAGGTATTTTGACAGAGTTGCCTACACAAAACACATTTCCACCAATTCTTACTGCTGGATTTGATAGTCTTTCTGTTGTCAATAGTTTGACGGACTCAGATCCTAATGGTCAGGTGATGGAGCCTGTTATAGGTTTAGCTGTGGGAGGTTACATTCCGGACGATGCTGGTATTGGTCAGGCGATACCTTATAATTTCTCAGGTACATCCAGTGTATCGGGAGCATGGTCTGTAGAAAATTTCATGCCTAGACTATCGGGTATCATTCAACAACCTCTTTTAACACAAACATCTATAAGCGGAGCTAGCGCAATATATAATGCTGTAACGGATTTAGTTACAATATCTACCACAGCAGTTTCTGTTGGTTCTACGATTCTTATTAAACTTAAAGGATCTCAAGGTAATTTATTAGAGAGTAAATTCCTTAATGTTGCAACTGAGAATATCAATAGTTCTAATCAATTACAGTATGTCAATGCTGACTTAGCAAGTCAGAACATTAATAATATGAAAGCAGATATTGAGTTCAAAAATATGATAGAAGAAGTAGATGATGTCAACAATAGATTGGTTGTAAGACATAATAATCTTTCGGTTGAAAGTGGAGATATAGTATCACTAGATAAAGATAATTATAGTTCTATAGAGATTAATTTATTAAAGGCAAGTCCTAATGGAGGCTTGATTGCTGTTACATCCGGAGTGACGAATGAGTTTATGTATATAGTTAATACTGGATTGCCTGAAAGCACTGGTTGGAGAGAAGGTTTTGCTTCAGGAGACTTTGTTGATGTTTATAAAAATATAGATGATAACATAAAAATTATGCCTGTTAATAATACTTTTATTACTGAAGGCAAGTATGGTTTCCAAATTACAGGCAGATCTAATGTTAGAGAAAATGAAGATTTAATCTATAAAGTATGTACTTTTGAAAATCCAGATATGCCTATATTTGATGACACATCATATCCTCATGTAAATATTACCCCCAAAGGATATTTCCAAAACTATACTTTACATGTTAATAAGCCTATATCAATTGTAACATCTACAGTAAATAAGGCTGGTAATACATTAACATTTAGTACTATTGGGGGTAAACGCCCACTTGCTGATAATGCACCAGATGTTCAGATTGCTGGTGGCACTAATCCTTATGCATATTGCGGATTTTTAAGAGTTAGTATTGATGAAGACTCTATAAAAGATGTATATGATAGTGCTAATGATCGACTTAATATTCAGTTAGATTTAGATCCTAAATATGGTATTGATTGGAGTCAATACGTTCAGATTAAAATCAAGGTCACAGATGAAACAGGTACAGACGAATACACTTACATTACTTAATCAACTATGGCAACTTTAAATATAATACCTATATCTCCAGCAAACGCACTCTCTGTTTCTCAGGGAGCTGGGGACACTGTAAATATTGTATCATCTCCTGCATCTACCACTTCACTTTCTATAGAGGTAGGTGTACAAGGGCCAGAAGGTCCCGCTGGTTCAGGATTACCAGGCCCAACCGGACCACAAGGACCGACCGGCCCTCAAGGAGAGATAGGATTAACTGGACCTCAAGGACCAGTAGGCACTGGTGTAGGTTCTATTAGTTTTAGTGATAATGTAAATAATTTTACAATAGATGATTCCAATTCTACTGTTAAATTTTTGGCTGGAGGTGGAACTAGTTTATCTATTAGTGATGTTGATAAATCTATTACGATTAGTAATACATTAGTGGGACATGAACATACTTCTTCTGAGATTACTAACTTTAATGAGTCTGTCGATGATAGAGTCGCAGATTTACTTTTAGAAGGTAATAATATTAGTTTAGATTATCAAGATGCTGATGCTAATGCATTGACAGTTGCTGTAACGGGTTTAACTATAGGAACAGACGTACAAGCATACAATGTTAATTTACAAGAAATATCAAATTTAAATGTAAGTTCAGGACATTTAATATACGCCAATGATGATGATGAGTTTGAATTAATTACTTTATCTAATACTACAAAAGATTTTTTAAACGATATTAGTGCAGAAGATCAACGCAATACTCTTGGTTTAGGTAGTATATCTACTTTTGGATCTGGTACATATGCTAGCACGCGTAGAGGTAATACGTTTGTTGGTGAACAATCGTTTGGTGATGGGGCTATCAACAGATTCTCTGCTACAATTAATGCTCAAACTTCTTCTAATTACGAAATAGTACAATCAGACAATGGGAAAACAATTACTTTTGATTATGATCTTGGTGCTGTTTTTGTCACAATGGATAGTACTATAGATCCAGGCTTTAATTGTTTGTTAGTACAACTTGGTAGTGGGCAAGTAAGATTACAGAGTAGTGTGCAGAATAGTTATAATCATGATAAATTAGTTGGTAAATATTCTATAGCGACCCTTGTTAAAATTACTGAAACACCTTCTCTTGTAATATTTTCTGGAGATACTACCGACGCTAACTCTGGGCCATAGGACTACATACAATGATATTACCACCATTTTTTGGAGCAAATACAGCTTATGATGAGGATAGTATTAAAGAAGTAATTATTGATTATGTAGCTATGGATGCTCTGACATTTATAGATCAAAAAACTTTCGCTTCAGCAACTTATTTGGCTATGGATGCTGTTTCATTACCCCCTATTCCTAAAGGACTATCTATGACCTATGTTAGTATGGATATATGTACTTTTGATGATCCAGGAGGTAGCTAGTGTTTCACACAAGTTTATTATATAAAAGGGGTATATATTATATAATTAGGAGAGAATATGGCAATATTATTCTTTGACGGATTCGACCGTTGTACAATTACTAAAAGTTTAGATATTAATTTCTGGAGCTTTGAACCACAGCAGCCTGTGGAATATGAGAAATATGCATTTGGAGGATATGGATACGACCATACGCAAGACAACTATAGCAGTAATGAATATCAAGCATACACCCCCAACAATGGTCATTTACCTTCAACCGGATATATGGGTGCTTATTCTAATTTAGGTACAGCTGCTACAAATCATCCTGCTATTGGAGCCCCTTTTGGTTTTTTAGCTTTAAATAATATAGATCTTAGCGATAGTGCTTCATTAGCTCCTATTACTTATCTACAGATTAGTGGTTTTAATTTACCTCAAAGTGGTAAAAGTTTTTTAAATACAAGAATACATGGGATAGAGACTAAAGACACTGATTATCATGAGACTGATAGAAATGGTAGATTTGGTGCCAAACATCCTTTGGTAGCATTTTGTAGTGGGAATATTACAGGACTAATTTTAAATATAGTAAAAACTACAGGTAATCATATAGAATTAGTAGAAGGCAGCGGAATGACTATTGGATTAGAGGTAGAACAGCTACAAGGTGTTAGTGGAACTTTTGATTTAAATATTGCTAATGACTTAGCAGACTATCGAATTAGATCGGTATTTTCAAATGGTAGTGCTTACTATCACAACGGTGTTGCACAAGCATCTGACTTAGCTGATATAGGTGGCAGAATACTTATGCCTGCTACTAACAATAATCCTAATCACATACCTCAAAGTAGATGGTGTCATTTTCAGTTTGGTATAATACAAACAGGTGAGTCTCCATTTGTACAAATTAAATTAGATGATATTGATTTATTATCTATACCACTAGATGATACCCAAACAGATAAAGATTTCTGGTCTGATAAAATTCATATTAGTGGTTTTAATTATAATAATATTAGATTTTTTAATAGAACCTATAATGGCTCTATACCTATGGCTCAAGGTGTTAACAGTACTTCAAGTACGAATACGATAGCTACCTCTAAAGCTAATTACTATGAGTGGGGAGCAAATACCCTTATAGATGATGTCGTTCTTAATGATGGTAGCGGTGTTGCGAATAACTTTTTAGGTAGTAACACCAAGGTTATACCTTTTACTCCTGGAATTAAAGGTCAGTATGGAAATACAAGTGTCAGTGATGATGGAGAGGTTGAAGATCCATATAGAGAGTGGACAACTAATGCAAATAGTCACAGAATTGCTTTAAAGAATCTTGATGGAGATAATGGTAAACTTACTACTTTTGTTAACAATGCTCTAACAGTTGTACCATATGGAAGTGGTAATATTATTATACCAGATGATGCTTCTCGCTGGAGAAATCAAATACAGGATTCTATTGGTGGATTAAAAATCTATACTCAATCTAAAAAAGAATTTTTAGATAGTGCTTTTGTTCCTGTAGTAAAAACAGGACAAATAGATAAAAACTTTTATGAAAATACAACATTTCTTTTAAGACCTAGTGGAGGTATAGTAGATGCTGTAGAAAAAGAAAGCGTTATACGAACTCAAAATAATACCCCGCAATTAAGTCCAATTAGTTTATTTGGTGGATCAGGACTAAATTTTGCGGATGGCTATTTAGAAGTTCCTTTTATATCTTCCTATAATGAATTTGAGAATACTTATCAGAATAGTCATTTATTTCCTAGTGGCGTCAGTAACACGCTCCCCAAAAGTAATGGAAATAGTTTTGTTATAGAGTCTTGGGTTTATTTTACTGGAGAAGAACCTATAGATTTGTATACTACATATCGTCCAACGGGTTATCATTATGGTTCTCCTAGCTTTGAACAGAAATTTAAAATTTCTTGTCATAGAGATCATATGGAATATACGATGAACGTAAGTGGTGGTCTAAATTATGTTCATGAACAAACAGTAAAATTATTATTTGAGGAAACAGCTGCTCTCAACGAATGGCATCATGTAGCTTTCTTAGCAGATATAGAAACCGCAGGAAGTACGTTTGGTTATCCAATTTATAGCTATTTAAATGGAATTCGTAATACTAAATATGTATTAAGTAGACTTCATCAAAACTTTGATAATCTACTACAAGCTAAATATGGATTCCGTTATGATAGATTTCCATTAAGTCATACTAGTGGTAATGTTTTATATGATTCTAGTACATTCCCTAGTGGTGATTTTAATATCGATAAAAATATGCTTGTAAATTTGACAGTAACTTCAGGTACACTAACTGGATCAGGAACACTAGATAATCCAGCTACTGGAATTTTTAACTTCAACAGAACTGATAATGTATTTGACATAATCAATTTTACAGCAGATGATACTGGTTTTTTAAACCTGCACATGGATATGAACTCAAGTAGTGTTAGAAGTCCTACATTTGAAGTACATGTTAACAACATTAAACAATTTACAGAAAGTCTTAATACTCAAAGCAGTCTTAATCCTAAATTCAGTGAGTTTGCTCCTGATGATGAACTTCCTTACTATAATCATGGTCGTGATTATGCCCAAGTTTTTGTAAATTCTGGTGATAATATAGCTATTAAATCTACAACGATCACCACTAGTACTACAACAGCAGAGGTATACGTTAAAAACTTGGCCCTAGTGAGTCCAACAGGTAATGGGCCTTTTTACTTTGATGCTCAAAGAGATTTTTCATTTTCTAGATTTAGTAGTAAAATTAAAATTGGAGGTACTAATTTAAACATACCATATGACATACCTCCTGTTTGGATTGGTGGACATAATATATTAAGTCAATACAGATTAACTCAAGGAGCTAAAAATATAGATGGGATAAATAGGAATAGATATAGGGGAAATTTTGCTGTTCCTACAGGATCTTTCTTAATCGATAAAGAGTCTTATATTCATTTAGGAGAAAAACAAACTTTAACCAAAACTAGATATGGTCGTGTAAATGAATTTTATGTTTACAATAACCCTATGACAAATTTACCTTGGACTACAGGATTGATAGGTGATCCTTCAGGAGTAATTTTAGGAGTTAAAAAGCTATGAGTGTTTTACAGCATATTGTTAATTTAGCATTTCCAAGTAGCGAGCAAGATGATTTTACAAACGTAGGAGATATAAGCTATAATAGAAGTAAGTACGCTCTAGATCCTAATCTGCATTACATGCAAGGAGAAGGTGTCTTTAGTGAAGGGTCACCTCCTTATATTAATTTTAGTGGATTACCAAATAGTACTAATAAATTTGGTTTGGTTGGTTTTCATGATGGTGAGTCAATAGGTCTTGTCAATGATTCAAATCAGGTTGCAGTATTTGGAGCTAGTGGTATTTATGGTATTGGTGCTGCATATACTGGTAATAAAATTTATAATAGTTCTTTAATATCAGCCAGTTTACACTTGGATGTTCATAATGTTAGAAATCATCCTAGTGAAGTTCAAGGACAAATTGGTGTTGAGCTATCTAATTTTGTCCCTCAATCTAATCAAGCTATTTTTCAAGTAGATTCATATTCTAGTGGAACAGCTGTTTCTGGATCACTAACTCCTGGGAATAATACTTTTGATATTACTACACAGTTTAGTGGTTTGGTCTATGATACTCAATGGGATAGAAGAACTAATTTTTTATTAGCTATTGTTCCATCATATAACAATTCTGGTTTAGTAAGTATAAATTTAGAAGAATCGTATATTACACTAAATTATAATGCTGTAGTTCCTTTTCCTCCTCTTAGTCCAGTAGGAGATCCTCTTTTTTCTGCTATTGATGTTGCATGGAATGTGCCTGAAGAGGATGGTGGTGCGAGTATTACAGAGTATATAGTAGAATATGCTGTACGTACAAGTTTATCAGATGCTACTTTATTATCTGAATGGCAAGTAGCAGGCACTACTACTGATACCAGCTTTAGAGTAGAAAATTTAAATAATGATAATTTATATATATTTAGAATTGCTGCTAGAAATAGTGTTGGACTAAGTCCTTACTCAATTAACTCATCACCAATTCAACCTGATAAATCTAAAGCTCCGACTGCTGCTAATACTTTTAATGATGCTAATTACACTAGACTTAGACTAAGAAGAGATACTGCTGTAAATTGGAGTGGCACCAATCCTATTTTAGGTTTAGGTGAACCTGGTTTTGAAACTGATACCAACCTATTAAAAATTGGTAACAATACTTCTGGATGGAATGATTTAGATTATGTAAAAGTTGATAATGATTCTATAGTATTTCCAACTGATAGAGATGTGTATTTAACTGTGGGGGATACTAAAACTAATGAGGATAGTGCTAAACTATCTATGAACCTTAGTCAAAATGAAAAAATAAATATTGTCGCTGAAAAAGGTATCGACTTACAGTATAATTCTAATTTTAACAGTTTAGTTTTTAGTTTAGATCAAGTATTTAATCCATTTAATAGTGGTGAAATATATAGTCCATATTCTCGTGGATTAGCTGGTAATGTTAATTTTACTGATGATAAATTATATGTGTGTACAGATACAAATTTTTGGAAAAGAATTGATTTAAATACTACTAAATGGTTTGATCCAGAAAGCGTAGCCTTGTCTTTAGAGTCCGGTTCCTATCCTAGTGTTACAGAAATATATTTTTCTGGAACAAATGCTATTATAAGTACAGATGGCGACCCTTTTCCTGCAAAAGCTAGTACTAACTTAGTGAACGATGGAATTACATCTAGATCAGACTTTTTTAATGCATATCAGATAGGTGACCAAAATACTACTTTTACATTTAGATATCGTGGAGGTAATAATGCAACCAATTCTGAATCTGCTATTTCTGGTTACAATGGTGTTTTTGCAAATGGTGTAAAATTTTCTGCACCAAGAGCAGGGTCAGAAGCTATAGGTCTCTATGTTCCTCCTGAGGGATTACATTATAATAGAACTCATTTTAGTACTTACTTTAAAATGGATGATTGTGGAGGATATGTGGATTTTTCTCGTACATATTCATATTATCATGGTGCTTTTCTTAATCGGTGTTGGAATAATGGTTTAGTTTATAATAATAATTCGTACTATAGTGGAAGTAATTATAATGGAGATTATTTTAGACATTCTAATGGACATTCAAAAATATTAGGTTTTTGCTTTGATGGCTATCCGGTATATGGTCCTTTTGGATACACTGATTCTGATGACCCTAATTCTGTGTGTAGTTTAATGACTAGTTCGTACATAGCAAAAACTGGAGATGATCATAGACCTACTGATTGGAAATATCATAATGCTCTTACAGTTAATGACATTAATTATAATTTAGATGCAGGTGCTTTTATAGAAGATTTTGAGTACGCTGAAGGATCAGGTATATTAGATCAATATAACGGAAGATATTCGATTACTCCAGAATATCCTCAAGGTACTTATGCTTATCATTTGACTTTTACAAGTGATAGTTTACTTATTCCTAAATATCCATATATAGTAGGTAATTTTTCTAAGAATAAGAAACTTAAACAGGATTTGGAAACAGCTTTATTACCAATTACTGTAGATGGATACTTCCCATTATTTATAAGTCCATTAGCAGCAAATAGCTATGGATTATTAAATGGTGCTGATGGAAGCTACGAGACTCTAGTAATTCTTGCTAATACTTACTATAGACCTCTTGGAGTTCCTAATGCTACAGATCCTGCTCCTCCAACAGACATTACCCTATCAGACAATAGAATTAGTGAAAAGGCTACTATAGGAGCAATTATAGGAACTTTTGCTACTACAGACCTTAACGCAGACGATAACCATACATATAGTTTAGTTACTGGAGATGGGTCTGACGATAATGCAAGCTTTACCATATTTAATAATGAGTTAAGAGTAAATAGCGTATTAAGTTACAGTATACAAAATACATATAATATTAGAGTTAAAACAACGGATGAAACAAACAGGTCTTTTGAAAAGGCATTTACTATTAACGTTGTTGCCGGTACTACATTTACCAGCCTAAACATAACATCAATTATTAGTTCATTGTTGGCGGGTGATCAGCATACGTTTGGTCTTGAAACGGAAGGTACTGCACAAGATATTACTTATAGTTGGAGTCATATAGGTAGTCCATATGCAACAGCCGTTGGAGCTAATACTGGAACAGAGTATGTGATTGATACTACTAATGTTCAACAAAGAAATGATGAAACTGTTAACGTAGCTGTAACTGCCACATCTGTATCTGCTTTTAATTCATTAATTGCTAGTACATCATTCTTACTAGATCACTCTGAAGATCCTGTTTGTATAGCTGGATATTATCCATTGTATTCATCAGAAGCTGATGCTATTAGAGCACCAGGAGGAAATGGTACAGCACACCAGCATACTGTTCAAGGAGTATTCTACTGGATGCCTAATGGATTAGATGCTCACTATCATGGTAATTTTGATTGTGATTCTCTTACTCCAAGTAAGACAGAGATATGCTTAGATGGTAGTATAGATGTGACTATAGCGAATACCGGAGATGGTAACAGATATGTATTTGATGGCAATTCTAGCAATACTCATAAATTTAAAGCCAACACAGGAACCTATGTGTTTAATAATGTTCCATCTAATCACCCAATAGCATTCCATAATAATGGTATACCAATATCCTATTCTGGTACAACGTTACAAGGAAATAAGACAGCTTTAGATGGTAATGCTTATGACTATTACTATGGCACTGTAACAGGTGTCTTTGGTGAGAATTTTGGTACTACATCTTATGAATGTTTCTATCATGGATATATGGGCGGTCAAAATAATTTAGTATTCGACAGTAGTTGCACAAGTCCTAGTCCTCCTTCGTCAACACCTACTTTAACTAGTGCCTCAATCACTTCTGCTTCGACTGTAAATGGTGGATCTTCTATCAGTCTTACTGCTAGTAGCGTGGGAACAGCTACGGATGTTACTTACGCATGGAGCATCAGTTCTGCAACAGGAGCGACTCTTTCTGTTACTACAGGAACATCTGTGAATCTAAATACAACTGATCTAGATACAGACACAGATCAAACTGTGACAGTTACTCTTACAGCTACATCTGTTTCTGCTGGTAATAGCGTTACTGATACAAAGACAATCACAATTTCCCAAAGTGCAGACAGTAGTACTCCAACATTAACATCTGTTAGTATTAGTGGAAATAGCACTGTTAATGGAGGAACAGGAGTAACTCTTACGGCAACACCTGTAGGTACTGCAACTGATGTTACGTATTCTTGGACTATAACATCATCTGCGACAGGAGCATCCTTATCTGGCACTACAGGTTCTAGCATTACAGTGAACACGACAGATCTAAACACTAATACAGATCAGTCAATTACAATACAAGTTACAGCAAGCTCAACGTCTGCTTCATCCAGCGTTACTGACACTCACACCATCCTCATCTATCAATCCTCTGACGGTGGCGGCGGAGGTGGAGGTGGTGGTTATGGTTATTAAGAGAGGTATAAAATGTTTGATAATTTAATTACTCCAGAATTTAAAAAACTTTTTAAAGATTCTATAGACACCTTAATTGATCAAAATGGTTTAAGTGTGCCTTGTATTCTTAAATATGAAAACAGTAAAAGAGATTTGTGTTACAATTGTGAATTTGATCCTATCTCTCAGAGATCCGCTAATAGACCCAAAGCTAATCCCTCTGTTTATTTTGCTAGAGAAACTATGTGTCCTGTTTGTAATGGCTATGGATATATCGATACTTCTACAGATGAAACTGTTCACCTAGCAATTATTTTTGATAGCAAATACTGGTTATATTGGGATTCTAAGTCAGCTAGAATATCAGAAGGTATGGTGCAAAGCATATCTAAAATAGATACATTACCAAAATTTAAAAACTGTAAAGAAATGATAATAGATACAAATTTATCTGGTTATGATAATTACAGATATAGTTTAGCTGGTGATCCTAATCCTGCTGGGTTAGGAGCTAATGACTATGTGATAACTATGTGGCAAAGATCATGAATTTTAGTCTTAAATTAATTAATACAGATTCTGACATTCGTAAACAGATTTTAAGTGCTTTGAAATCACAAGCACAAGTTGTACTTAACAAATCTAAAAATGATATGAATACACAAATATCAGCTCTTGTAAAGCAATTTATAAAAGCCGAGCCAGAATATCAGCAACTACTTGGAGGAGAACTTAGATATCAGTTAGGTATACCCAATTCTGCTATAGTAGATCAAATTGTAGATATCTGGTCAAATAATATTAAAATTGTTAATAATAGAATTTCCACTACAAGCAATGGTCTTAAAGGAGGGTTTTCTATTAATATGATTAAGAGCGATTATTCTGATGTATTATCTGCCAACGCAGCAACAATTACAGATTCTAATACAGGTTCTACAGTACCGTGGCTAGAGTGGCTATTGTTAAGAGGTGGAGATATATTGGTGAAAGATTATGAAATACAAATAGGTCCTAATCCTAGATCTCGTACAGGTATGGCTATTATGGTAAGTTCTAAAAGTGACTATCGACTACCTGCTAAGTTTGCGGGAACTGAAACTAATAATTGGGTGTATAGAGCTATTAGTAAGATAGACGACGCCACCATGCAAAATATAGTCAAAAGGGCTTTGGAGAAAAATTTATGAGTTATTTACCATCATACAAAGTATTTAATGGTGTTGATAAATTAGGTGACAATTTATTAATAGATGAATTAGAAGAAAATATAAAAGCATATCTTGATTGGGGATTTCTTAATATTGGAGGCTATGTCAATGTAGATGCACCCACTAGTGGATTGTATGGGGGTACTTTTAATGAACTAAAAACAGTTTCTACTCCTGGATACAAAGATGGTCAAGTATGGCAAAGTGCTAAAAAAGATTGGGTATGGCAAAGCGGATTTTATTGGAATGACGGATATTTTGACAACAATACTGCTAATTCAATATCTGGTATTAATGTAAATAATAATTTTATATCTGGTCCAACAGGGGTTGCTAATACAGGATATCATATAAATTATCCTTTAGGTCAGGTAATTTTCGACAAAGCTATCTCCAAAAGCTCAAAGGTATCTGTTAGTCATGCATATAGATGGTGTCAGATCTATAAATCTAGTACAGACAGTAATTGGAAAGAATTACAAGAATTAACTTATAAACCTTCTCCTGCATTAAATCAGCCTAAAAGTGGAGATTATAGTATATCTTCAAATCACCGTATACAAATGCCTGCTATTGTTATCGAACCTATAGCTAGCAGCTCATCTAAGGGTTGGCAATTAGGTGCTAGAGATTTCATGGTTACTCAAGATATTATGCTACACGTTTTTACAGAAAATGGTAGCGACAAGAATAGAATTGTAGATATTTTAAGACTACAAAAAGAAGCAACAATTAATATGTATGCCCTTAATAAAGTTGTCAATGATGGAGTTTATCCACTAGATTTTCGTGGATCTATTAATCCAACTGGACTTTATTATCATCAACTTTCTTCTGAAAATAGCGAATATTTTTGGAATAACGCCTTTGTTAAAGATGTTAATATATTGGATATGGAAAGTAGAAATAAAAATCTTTATTGGTGTACAATAAGATTAACCACCGAAACGCTCGTATAAACCTTTAAATACTAATATCGGAGATTTCATTATGGCCAATGTCAGAACTTTCTATGCATGTCAGAAAGTCCAGTTAGGCGCTTGTTCTGGTTCAACAAGCACAGTAACAGAGGACTTTGACACAATCAACTCTTTACAGAGTGTAGGTATCACATCTAATTTTAACCTAGAGCCTGTCTATCAAATTGGTGCTCTTGAACCAGGCGATATCGCTGAAGATATTCCTGACGTTGAAGTAAGTTTGACTAGAACCCTTGATGGTAGTCAGACTATCTATGAAAAAATGATGATCAAAAAGACTGATAGAGGCTCTGCACAAGAATTAACTGAATGTAGTGATAATCGTTCTTCAGTTAGACTATGGATTTATCCTCAGACATATTCAGCAGCTACAGGTACTGCAATTAGTAATTTAATCGTTAGACCTGCCTATCTTAGTAGTATTAATTATAGCTTTCCAACCGATGGCTTTTTCCAAGAAGAAGCTACTGTTGTAGGTAATAATAAGATATGGGCACCAGGTGGATCAGATAGTGATGCTCCTTCAGAAAATTCAGCTACTACGGGTGTAGCGAGAAGGCAGTTTATGAAGCCTAACGGAGATGGTTCTATATTTCCTATCGCTATAGGTGCTGCTCATGGTGCTGGTGATTACACTAAGTTTAGTGGTGCTATGCCTCCAGATGCTAGAGTGCAAAATATTAGTGTTAGTGTGGATCTTGGTCGTGAAGAAATCTTTGAACTTGGTAAGAGACTTCCTTTTACCAGATATATCAATTTCCCTGTTGAAGTAAATACTGAATTCGAAGTTATTAGTGCTAGTGGTGACTTTGTTGGTGCGGAAGAACAAGAACAAGTATGTTCCAATCCTAAAGCTATTGGATTCAAAACGATTAAGATTGCCACTTGCGACGGTATGGTACTTGATCTGGGTGAAAAGAATAAGCTTCAAAGTGTAAGTGCTGCTGGTGGTGATGCTGGTGGTGACAACGTAACATATACTTACAGCTATATCAATTATAGTAAGTTTAAGTTTACTAGTCCAACTGGTGGTGATCATGATCCAGCCGCTGCTGCTGATTTTGAACAAGTAGACTTAAGTGGAGATTATTCTCTACAAGACTACAATAAGTAATAGTTAGTTAATTAGGGACAGTTAGGACGGATGTGGATGTAGAAAGAACGATAAATAGAATTATTTGCGGCTACCAATATATTACATTTAAAGGTATTATATATAAGTTAGCCAATCCTAGCACAGAAATTAAAGTGGCCGCAGATAATCTCTATGATCAAATATATGAGGATAATTTATTTTCTGGATTTTTACTTAAAGAAGATATTGATTCTCTTTTAATATCTACAGAACTAATTACTGAAACATTTAGTGAAGATTTAAATGTAACAGAAAAACGATTAGAAGAATCAAAGATAAAACTTTATCAAAATTTTTCTTTGAAAAAAGAAAGAGAAAGATATAGAAGACAAATTAAACAATTATCTGATATTATAAATAAGGCTTACAATACTAAACATAGTCTAGACTTCCTTACTCTAGAACATTTTTGTACAAATATAAAAAATGAGTATATAATATCTCATACATTAACACAAGATAATACATATATATTTAAGAATTATCCCAACATAAATTATAATTTTTTTAACAATATCACACAGCTCATTGCACAAAATGTAATACCTGTAGATGAATATAAACAAATAGCTAGAGGTGATTCTTGGAGAAAGATCTATACCCCTGATAACAATAATATATTTTCTTGTAGTGCTTCAGAATACACAGAAGAACAAAAAGCACTTTTAAGTATTAGCAGGATGTATGATAAAGTGTATAGTCACCCAGAATGCCCTTCTGAACAAATTATTGAAGATGATGACGCTTTAGACGGTTGGATGTTATATCAACAGAAAGAAAATAAGAAGAAAAATGATCAAAAGGGTGTATCTAATAAATTAGCGAACGCGGACGAAGTTTTTGTTATGACTAATCCTTTACAGGACAAAGAACATTTTGAGGAAGTAATATCTCTTAATTCTCCAGCAGCTAAGAAAAGAATTGACCTGCGTACAACTGGATTAAAAAAGGGAGAAAGTATCAATGATACGTATCTACCAGATACACAAGCGGAAATAAAACAACAATTAAAGGAATTAAATCAAAAAACTAAGAAAGGGTTATAATGGACAGATTTCTAGAGCAAGCATGTAAAAGAATACAAACCACAATGATAGGCTCCTTATCAAAAATGGAAAATAATTTTGGACATTTGTGGGGTCATTTCGGGGAAGGTGAACTTACTTCACAAGAAGAAGTCTACGCTGATCTCTGGGATGATACCAGAAACGCCATATTAAATCAAGGCAATAAAGAGATCAGGAATTTAAAACAAGAGTATATTAAGGCAAGAATGACTGATCAAGGGGCTATTCCACTTACAATTAAGAGTCACACTAGACTAAATCCACCTAAAGAGTAATTAATAAAAGAAAGGTTCTAATTATGAAAACAGAGGACATTAAAGTAGAAATTGATGGTAAGGAAAAGACTTTCACTGTAAGGTCACCATCCTTAGTAGATCAAAGAGAAGCTCAAAAGGCTTATAATACAGCATTTACAGACGCTATTAAAAGCAATAGTGTTGTTCGTGCCAAAATGGATGACGTTCTTGAAGATCAAGGACTCTGGAATAAAGACAAACAAAAGAAGTATGAAAAGCTTCAAGAAGAATTATTGGAAGGTGAGAAGAAACTAGCGAAAGGTGGTTTTTCGCTGATTGAGGCTAAGAAATTAGCACTTAAGATGAGAAATGTTAGATTAGAAATTAGAGATCTAATTAGTGTAAGAACTAGTTTAGATAATCATAGTGCTGAAGGCCAAGCAGATAATGCTAGATTTAACTATTTAGTTAGCTCTTGCGTGGTGTATAAGGAGAATGATAAACCTTATTTTAAAGACTTGGAAGATTACATGAACAGGATGGATGATCCTGTGGCTTTGGCTGGTGCAACTAAATTGGCAGAAATTATTTATGGTCTGGATAATGACTTTGAGAAGGGGTTACCAGAAAATAAGTTTTTGAAGAAATATAAATTTGTTAATGATGATTTGAGGTTCATTGATAAGCAAGGTAGAACAATTGATAGTGATGGTAGATTGGTTGATGAAAATGGCAGGTATATTGATGAACAAGGTAATTTTGTTGATAAAGATGGAAATGCAGTTGACGCAGACGGAGAGTATGTTGTTGATGCACAACCGTTTTTAGATGATGAGGGTAATCCGGTAGTTCTTGAAGAAGACAAAAAAGAAGAAGAGACTAAAGATGAAGCACCAAAATCTGAAGATAAGGAGGATTCTAAAGCAGAGTCAACCGCATAATATTGTCAGGGTGGATCTAATTTCTTTTAATAACGCTATGCTGTGTATCGGTATGGCGTTATTTTTTTTGAGGTAAAAATATAAATGGCAAAAGGATTTAATCTTACAGCAGAGATCAATCTTAGAGGACCGTCTAATATTAGGCAGGTCGTAGGTGGTATACGCAAACAATTACAAGGCGTTAATACTAGTCTTAATATAAATATCAACAAGAAAAATATTCAAGGTATTACCCAAGCTAATAGTAGACTTGCTGCTATAAATAAAACATTACAAACTACCACCAAAAATGCTAAGAATGCTACTACAGCTTTCAACAAATTATCTGCATCAATGAAGGGTGTGGCTAATGTAAAAATTCCTAATAATATTTCATCAGGAATGAATGCTGCTACAAAATCAATACAAACTTCTTCTAAAGCTGTTCGACAAGCCAAGAATGAATTTGAAGAGTTTGGTAAGCTAGGTGGTTTGGCTATTAAAAGGTTTGCTGCATTTAGTGTTGTTACTGGTGCTATATATAGTGTTAACAATGCTATAGCTGCTGGAGTTAAACAGTTCTTAGAATACGATAGACAGTTAACCAGAGTTAGTCAGGTTTTAAATACAAACAGAGAGTCTTTAAAAGGACTTGATAGTACTATAACTAGTTTATCTACTTCTTTAGGTGTAGCTAGTTCTGACTTAGCCACTGTGACAGTTACTTTGTCTCAGGCTGGTATACAAGCTGCTGATACTCGTAAGGCTCTTGAGGCGTTAGCAAAAAGTGCATTAGCTCCAACGTTTGATAGTTTGACTAATACTACTGAAGGTGCAATCGCTGCTATGCGTCAGTTTGGTATTACCGCTGGACAATTAGAAGGAGCATTAGGTAGTATCAATGCTGTTGCTGGTAGCTTTGCTGTTGAAGCTAGTGATATTATTACTGCTATTCAGCGTACTGGTGGCGTGTTTGCATCTGCTAGTAAAGGTGTGTCTCAAGGCACAGACGCTCTTAACGAATTTATATCTGTGTTTACTAGTGTTCGTGCTACTTCTCGTGAAAGTGCAGAAACTATTGCTACTGGTTTAAGAACTATTTTTACTCGTTTACAAAGACAAGACACTATAGAATCATTAAAAGCTTTTGGTGTTACCCTTACAGACTTAGAAGGTAAATTTGTTGGACCATTTAAAGCTATACAATTATTGTCTGAAGGATTAAAAAGTCTTGATACTAGAGATTTAAGATTTGCTGGTATCGCTGAAGAACTTGGTGGTTTCCGTCAGATTGGTAAAGTACTGCCTCTTATCCAACAGTTCGGCACAGCACAGAATGCACTTAATGTCGCACAACAGGGTAGTAGTAGTTTAGCTAGGGACGCTGCAAAAGGTCAACTAGCATTAGCCGTACAAATTCAAAAAGTTCGTGAAGAATTTACTGCTTTAGTTAGAAGTGTATCAGACTCTACAGGTTTTAGAAACTTACTTAGTTTAGGTTTAGATTTAGCTACAGTATTTGTTCGTGTTGCTGATAGTCTAAAGGGTTTGCTCCCTCTTATAGCTGGCTTGGGTGCTGTTAAAGGTCTTAGTGCTTTAGCTGGATTTACTAAAGGCTTTGGTGGTGTGTTTAAAAAAGCAGACGGTGGTTATATACATAAGTTTGCTAGAGGTGGTGTTGTTCCCGGCACAGGTAGCAGAGATACTGTACCTGCGATGTTGCAACCGGGAGAGTTTGTTATTCGCAAGAAAGCTGTAGAAACTCTTGGAACAGAACGT
>Ga0160423_10001489_pt1 | contig 19567 bp, 15 predicted proteins | sample CRUFie14St8metaG_FD_108191 | JGI IMG/M metagenome (GOLD analysis project Ga0160423, IMG submission 108191) | Marine microbial communities from the Costa Rica Dome - CRUD Field 142mm St8 metaG | ecosystem: Environmental > Aquatic > Marine > Oceanic > Photic zone | place: Costa Rica: the Eastern... | reverse complement strand
GGCGTCGCCCCCTGCCCCCTATCGGCTCCCCCCCGGGCCCACGCCAGGCTCCGGTCGCGGGGCCCGCCGTCGAACTCACCGGTCTGCCCCCCCCGCTCCCCCCCCCCCCTGGAAGCAGCTCGTTCAAATGGCTTCATTTGGCAGCCCGGGGTGGCGCTGTGGCGGGAATTTCTTTTCGTGCGTTTCATCAATCAAGGAGCGCGCGTTGGCCAGCGCGCGGAACACGAGAGGCGTGCGGAAACACAGGGAGCAGGGATGAGGCTCCTTCTGCGATTTCTCGGGCGGTGCCTCTTTGCCTTCCTCTTCATCTCGTCGGGCCTGTCGAAGCTGCAGGGCTTTTACGACAACTCCTCGAAACTCGTCTCGATGCTGCAGCCTCGGATCACCCAGGCCATCGAGAAGACGATGATGACGCTTCATTTGGATCTGGACAAGCCTGAGGTCACCCCGGCCATCGCGACCTACGCCCTGTACGCCATCCTCTTCCTCGAGCTAGTGGGCGGGGTGTCCTTCATGTTCTTCCCGAGAGCTGGATCGGGCCTGCTCTCCCTATACCTCGTGCTCGTTACGCCGGTCATGCACGACTTTTACAACCACCGTCTGGGCTCGCCGGCGTACACGGCAGAGATGGTCCACTTTCTGAAGAATGTGGCGCTGCTGGGGGCGACGTTTTTCGTCATGGGGGAGCGTAAGACCCAGACGAAGAAGAAGATCAAGTCGCAATAAAAGCGCTCCTGGAAGCTTTGAAACGTTTTGAGAACTCGAAGAGAGACTGAGGATGGCAATGACAAGGAAGTACAAGTTGGCCACCCTCTGGAATTGCTCAGAAAGACCCTGCGGTGTGTAAGAGTTGTTTGTAGTACTACATGATTAAGGCCAGCTTGCCCAAGACCGAAAGGGCAGAGTAAGCCCACACTGTAAGCGTGGAGGCGAGGTCTCTGCCCGACTTCTCCCGCCCCTCGGAGAAGAGCCTGAAGGCCTCAGTCTCGTTTCTCTCCACCCCAGGGGCGCCGGCTAGGTACAGGTCCCCAAGTGAGAAGTGGGCGGGAATCGAGTCCAGCCGGATGGCCTCGTTGTAGTGGCCCACCGCCCTGATGGGGTCCGCCACACTGCACCCGTGGGACTTGCCGTACTGGTAGCAATCCCCCAGCTTGGCGTGGGCCCACGATCTCAGCGCCGGCCCCACGTCCTGCCCACGCAAGATCAGGTCCAGCAGGATCGGCGCGGCGGAGGGGTCGTCCGCCAAGAGGTGGTTGCTCCCCTCGTCCAGGGAGAGCAGCCGCCGGGCCGCGTTTCCCCTCCTCTGACGGCGCTGGTCCATCATGAAGACGATGTTGTGCGCTGCCACAACGTACCCCGCGGCCGCCGCGGCCCGGTAGCTCTCGTACGCCTCGTCCAGCCGGCCCCCCAGGTAGTGCTTGAGGCCGTCCCCAAGGTCGTTGGCCCAAGGCCCCACCCTGGCCATCACCCAGAACCTCTCGAAAGCCTCAGTGCAGTTCCTGTCCTCGCCACCCCCGCCTCTGGCCTTAAAAATGGCCAAGTAGTAGTTGGCCAGGGCGTTCCCGTCCGCCGCGGCCCTCTTGAAGTAGCGCACGGCTTTCACTGTGCTCTCAGCATCCGCACCGTCCGAGTTCAGGAGGAGGGCGGCGTTGAGTGCCCCCTGGCTCGATCCCCGCAGCGCTGCCTTCTCAAAGTGGAGGAGGGCCAGCGTCCGGTTGGGCTCGAGGTCGCCCTTGCCGTAAAAGTGGGCAAACCCCAGGCCGTTGTGGGCCTCGCTCAGCAGGACATTGTTCGCGGACCGGTCCGTGATCTCTTGGTAGAGCTCCACCCCCCGCTGGCTCCCCCCCTCATCGGCATCCGCCCCTAGGTCTCCGCGCAGGAGCATCTTTGCAAGCGCTATTGTCCCCACTTCTGATCTAAGCTCGTGAGCAAGCTTATAGTAAGACAGGGCCGAGCTCATGTTCTTTGGCCATCCTTGATGGCCATAAAATGCTCGGTTTCCCAAGGTCAGAGCGGCGTCGGCTGAGCCACCCTCCGCCATTGACTGCAGGGCGTAAGAGTCATCGCTCTCAGTTCCCCGGTCGTCCTGCCGCTGGTGGTGCACCCTCTCAGAAAGCAATACTTCCTCGGCGTGGTACTGCTGCCCAGGTTTCTGATAGTTATCTGACGCGATTCTAGCGGCCTTTTCCATGTAGAAAAGGGAAGCCTCGCAGCTCTTGGGATTCTCATCGAGGCCCATCCAATTCTTCCAGGCCAGCTGTAGAATCGCGGGGACTTTCTCGAGATCCCGAGACCCCCGGTGGACAGACTCGTGCAGTAAGAGCCAATTTGATTTGAAGACGCCCCGTTCGTCTTCTGCCCTCCCTGCCACATCCCAATCCTCGCTGCGAGGGCAAATGCCTTCCCGCGGCGGAGGAACTAAACTCCGAGGTCCGATTATGGCGTCCAAATCCTCCTTCTCACACACCCGGTGCGACTCCCTGCCCGTGATTCTGGAAAGGCCGCTCGCAGCCCTCTCGTACTTCCTCTTGACCTCCAAGGGGCTCAATGGGTGTAAACCCTTGGCGCCCACTGCGACCTCCACCCTCGACATGAAGCCCCTCATCCCCTTGCTGGTTTTTCCCACGTCGTTGCCCAAGCACAGGTCCCCCATGTTCAGCACCGGTGGCTGCCTCATCTCAATCTCGCTGTTAATCTCTCCGTCCAAGTACAGGGCCATGACGAACCTCGCCCGTTGGCCTGGACCGGGAAACCCTGGGCGCTGCCCGAAGGTCAGCGTGAGGTGTGTCCACCGGTTCAGGGCAATCTCATGCCTACTCGTCGAATAAATCTCCTTCTCTCCCTTCACCCTGTACGTCACCTGGTTCGAGTCCGGCAGGAGCCACAGGGACGGGGTCCTATCAGAGTTATCCTTTCCCTTGAAGAAGACCGCTCTGTATTCACCGGTCGCGCCCTCGGTAAGGTAAACCGAGCAAGAGACGTAAAAGCTTCTCGTGAGGACGGTCCCGTTGCCGGAGATTCCCGGAACCTCGCTCGCGGGTACCTTGTGGTGGAACGTGCCATCCAGACCGAGAACACCATCGAGGTGGTAGTCCTCGAAGTCATCTTGGGCTCTCGTGACGTGTCCCACCAAGACAACCAAGACGAAGACGCACAAGAGGCCTCGCGTCATGCCGGCCATTTTCTCGGACGCGGTGCTTTCCTCACAGCTTCATGGCCTCAGCTGAACCCTCGGCCTGGAACGTACGTGGAACGCGCGCCCGTTGTTCTTCTCACTCGCTTTTTCCCGATCACCTCTCGGACCGATCGAGCTTAGTAAAATCCTGTCATCTTCCCAAGATCCGAACTTGGAGTTCTTGGAGACAGGCCGAAAGAGCTCTTTCGCGGGAGGGGAGAAAGGATGGGACGCCGCGTTGCGCTCCGCTCAGCCGCCGCGCTTCTCCTCGCGGTGGTGGTGGCAGGCTGCATCTGCGGTGTTGAGGCGGACAGGCTGAGCAAGTTCCAAAGGAAGAGTAGTGACCCGTTTACGGCCGTTCCTGAGCGGCCGGCGATTCAGGGAGGAGAAACCGCAGACCAAAAGGCGCAGGCCGAGCCCTTGCTCGACGACAACGATGGAAAAACCTTTAAGACCGTGCCCACATGGTCCTCCTGCAACGTCACGGGTGAGTTTCGCGCCGCGTCAGCACTGCGGCGGTGCTTTGCTCTAACTCTCCAACCTCTCTGCGACTTGGCCTCCTCCCCTCGAACGCGCAGGAAAGTGCCTCAGGTGCACCTCCGAGGAGATGCTCAAGGACCAGGCCAGCTGCAAGAAGGCCAAGTATCACGTCCAGATCACCTGTGTCGATCCTGGAGAGAACCCCACGGACAGGGAAGCGCCCCGGCAAACGTTCATCATGCATGAGAGCTGCACGGTAGCAACCTCCCTGGGCCTGGGCTACTTCATGGTCGTTATGCTCCTCATACTCGCCTTCTCAAGCCCTGTGGTGGTGGTTCGAAGGCGGAGGGCCCGATGACGGCAGCCTTCCGGAGGCCACATGGCGTGTACTATATTAGATACGTGTAATTTACAGAAGTCTTAGGTGATACAGAAGGGTTGGGGGTAAGAAAGAATCGGCTACAGGGACAGGCCGAAGAATCCGATCATGATGGTCAGGGCTCCGATCACGTTCAGCGCGGTCGACCTGGGATTCGAGAGGTAGGACGCATTCCGCGTCACGAGGTCGATGATGACCACCATGGGAGTCTCAATGGACATGCCGACGTTCGCACTTGTTGGGCCGATGAAGAGCACTGCGTAAGCCCACATGTAGTTCGAAAGCAGGTTGTCCATCAGACCCTTGAGCATGACCATCCCGTACAGCCTCGCCGGTAAGTCCTGGATGTCGTTCTTGCCGGCAAGGCAGAGCACCAGGTTGAGGGGCATCATAACGGTGAGGTTGATTAGACCAGTGCACCCCCAGAAGAAGGCCATCTCCGCCTCACCGCTGTCCGGCAGGTACTTTCCTATGAGAATGGACACCACCGCGTACAGACACGAGGAGATGAGGCAAAGAAAGTTGCCCAGGAGGGCGTTCTTGCTCTTCTTGCCATCGTCCCCGCCCTCAAAGTTCCCAACGCACCAAAGCGAGGTGCCAAGGATGCAAAAACCGATGGCCGCAAACTTGGTCCAGCTGAAGCTTGCCCTCATCACCCGGAGCTCCAGAAAGTAGGTGAACAGGCTGGTGCCCCCAATGCTGAGGATGGTGTTGGACATAACGCTGGTGAGCAGGAAGGACCAGTTGTAAATGTACAGGCACGTGAACCAGATGGGCCACACGCTCAGGGCCAGCAGGAAGACCCTCCTCCTGCTCGCCCGCTTCTTGGCCCTGTCCTCCTCCTCATCCACCGCAGGGTCGGCCCTATCGTCGCCGAACCCCTCCACGGGCGCGGAGCTCCCGTTCTGCCCCCCGCTCATCAGGAGCTCCTTCTCGTCCCTGGCCCCTCGCCGGCGCTTGGAGCGACGGCTGATCCAGTCCCTCACGAGGCACACCGGGAGGAGCACGGTGAACATGGAGTTCGCAAGGGAGGTCACCAGCAGCGGCGTCATTCCCTTGCCCTCCAAGTCCTGCACCCAGTACGAGCTCACCACCCATATGAACGCGGCGAGCAACACGCAGGAAAACCCCTTAACCTTCTTCGCGTCGGCCCAGGGTTTGACCGGCCCAGGGCCCTCGTCATCGACGTGCAGGCCGACAACATCCGGAGACAGGCCGCCCTCCAGCTCCGCCGGGCTGTGAGCCGAGGGCTCCCCGCTCGAGGACGAGGTCACGCTCCCCGCGCGCTTCGACATCCTCGCTGTGTTCCCCGGCGGGATCTCAGCCAGCTGCCTGATTCTTGGAGGCCAGAATCTCAAAAAACTCAAAAAAGCCAGACAGGGTGGAGGCCTCAGGGCGCTACTAGAGTAGCGAAGGGGGGGGGGGAGGAGAGAGGGCGGTGGCGTCCAAAGGAACCGCCGACGCGCGCGATGCCAAATGGTCGGCGGCGGCACAACCTCTCGCTCCAGGGGTCTGCCATAAACGCCGTTGCGACGAACATCGACCGCTACGACTCCCTTGGCCTGATTCCGCTCGATGTGTGCACTTCTCTGCTCAGGAGGGTCCTCGAGCTGGGGCTTCTTACTCCGCACGCCGCGAAGATCTTCGAGGAGACGCACCATCCGGAGATCAAGCAGTGGCTCAAGGAGAATCTTCGCTCCTCCACGCTGCCTCCCGTACTGACCTACCCCGAGAGGTGCGGCTTGTGACCGCGGGGGGGGTGGGGGGGGAAGAGCGAGAAAGGCCGAAGGACGAGGCGGCGCGCGAGTGCGAGTGCGAGCCCACATGTATTCCATACCTTTGTTTCCGTCTTATTTCTACCGAATCGCCGGCACGAGCGGAGGGTAAACCACAGCCGAGGGCTCTTCCCACCTCGAGGTGTCCGTGTAACGACTCGTCTTTACAACTTGTTGGTTTAGAGAATGGAAAGGCTCCTCACGAACGCACAAGGGCCAGGGAGCAGCCCGGGACCGAGGTCGGACTCGTTTCTTTCTCTTCTTAGAAAAGGTGGGACCCACTCACTCCTTGATGCGGTTGTCGTTGTACAGGTTCGCCTTTGCGTCCATCTGGAAGTACACGGACACGAACTTCTTCTTCGCCACCTCCGAGGACATGCCCTTGGTCTTGTTCCAGGCCTCCCACCTCGACCTGGCGCGGCAAGGCAAGGCAAGGCGGGTGAGGGAGAGGGCGGGTGTGGAAAGCAGGAACTTGGTCAGCGGCTGGAAGGCCGCCGCTGCAGAGGCAGCGGTGAGAGTGTGAGCGAGTAGAGGCGCGCCGTCGCGTCGGCTCCTTACCTTCCCTCGAAGTCGAGTCCTCCGGTCTCCGCCCACACGGGCTGCTCCTCGGTATTGTCGCCCTCGGTAGCCTGCTTGAAGAACCCGTAGAGCTCGTAGAAGGCGTCTGGCTTCTTGGTGGCGCCACCGGGCATGGCCTTGAGCCTCCAGCGCAAGGACTCCCACGTATCCTTCAGCTGAGGCCAGTACTTGTCCACGTCGTAGTTCTGCGTCGTCGGAAAACGGGGAGAGGGGTCGGCATGGGAGGGAACGCGGTCAGAGGGCTGGGCCGAGAGGTGGGTGGAAACCCAAAAAACGAGCGGAAACAACCACGAACCTTGGTGACGATGCCCTTCTTGGCGTCCTCCTCGGCCTTCTTCTTCGCGGCGAGGTGGATCTTCTTGAGCTTGGTCTTCGCGGCTCTGTAAGCCTGCCTGTGGTCGCCCGGCATGGCGTCCAGGAAGTCCGCCTTCTTGATGGCCTCGAGGAGGCTCTGGAAATCGTCGCCCGCAGCTCGGATTGCGGCAAGGGCCGTCTCGGGGTCGTTCATCGTGCCCATCCTATCGCTCTGCTCGCCTGTTCTCGTGCGCTCGTTTGGTGTCGCCCGCCGTCCCGCTAGCAGCGACTGCGCGCCCTTACTTCAAAAAAAGTAAAAATGGTTGGCGCCGGCGAGGGGTCTCCTCTCAACGGTAGCCGTTTTCCGTTACCGCCGAATTCTGAAACGGCTGGAAATTTCGCCGTCCCACCGAGAGATCTCGTGTGACTCTTTCAATCTTTTATGTTTACTCTTCTTATACAAAGGCTAGATTACATTGTTAGATCAGCGATCCGATCAGGTCGTCCAGGTCGTCCACCAGGCCGTCCACCTCTTCCGCCTTCTGCTTCTCCCTCTTCCTCTCCTCCTCCGCTTCCTTCCTCCTCTTGACGGCCGCCGCAGCCTCCTTCTCCTCGGCCCTCCTCTTCCTGGCCCCGGCCTCCCTCTCCGCTATGTCCGCCTCGGCCCTCCGCCTAGCCTCCTCCCTCGCCCGCCTCTGATCGAGCTCCCAGTCCTTTTTGGGCGCGCACCCTCGGCCCCCCACTGCCAGCACCTCGTCCAACACCGGGAAAAGCTCCGGCGCGATGGCGTTCCCAACACCACCATTCTCCCCCGCGCCCTCCGAGGCGGAAGAGGGGCGGCTCAGGAGCATTCTCAGGTCCTCCGGCTCCAGATCCTCATCGTACACGTCGCCGTGGCGGTCCACGTGTCCCCGGAGCTTCGCCCTGCTGGCCAACCCCAGCCAGTACCAGTGCCTGGGCTGGTACTCCTCCAGGATTTCACCGCGCTCCACGCACGCCTCTACCCAGCCCGCTGACAGGACGTCCACGTCCTGGGAGACCAGGCTCCTCGCCCTCCAGTCCAGGTGGTCCGCCACGCAGACCAGCCGCCTCTTTCCGCTGTAGCCTTTGAGAAAGTTCTTCGTGATTTCGCCGCCGTTCTCCAGGACAGCGGTCTCCACCCTCCCTCGCCTACCGCCCTGGTTCGCAAAGTAGAACAGAAATCCGGACAGGAGGTCGGACTTCTTCTCCACGCCCCCCCTCGCCGCGGCGCGGTACTCCTCCGGCACGCTTAGCCCCCTGCCCTGCGCCTTGGACCCCGGCGCGCCCCCCCTTTTCATCTTCTGCCTCTGGATCATGTGCTCGGGCTTGATCTCCTCTAGCTCCTCCAGTGAGGTCAGGTCGTGGATCCCCTTGTCGTGTCTTATTCTCTTGGTCCTGGGAAATCTCAAGCTGCGGCCTGTGGCGTACACCGTGGTCGGGATGGTCCTCACGTCTCCAATCACCTCCAGGATCACGCTCTTCTCAGGGTCTTTCACCCAGACGTGAGGGGTCTCCCCTGGCTGCCCCGTGACCCGGTACATGGAAGGCGGGTCAGACACCAGGTTCCCCTGCAGCTTTCTGTGGATCTGCTCCTTCTGCTGCTCCGACAGGCCCGTTCCCACCCGGCAGAAGGACAGCAGGTACTTGGAGCCGCCCCTGGACTTTGGAATTCCGATGAGGTACTGCGCCAGAATGCCACCCCTCCGGCCTGTGCCGTAGTTCGCACCGATGACAACCCCTTCCACCTCGACCTCCGTCACGTACTCCGGCTTGACCTTGAGCCAGTTGGTGCTCCTGCTTGCGGGAACCCACTCCGAGGAAAGGAGCTTGATCACGATCCCCTCCTCCTGCTGGGAGATAGACTCGTCAAACTGCCTTTGCAGGGACTCCTCATTCACGCCGAGCTGGGAGAACTTGCCCTTCCCGGGTAGAACGCAGATCACCCTCCCAGTCGCTCCCTTTGACTTGATCTCGAAGGAGGAGCCCTCGGAGAGGGGTCTTACGGTCTCTGCCAGGAGCGCATGCCTCTCCCTGAGGGGCAGGTGGATCACGGACTGCGCCATGCCATTGTGTCTGGTGTACAGGACGTCAAAGGCCATGTAGGTCACCTCGAGGTCCCTTAGCCTGACTGGCTCCTCGCCCTCCGCTTCGCCATCCTCCTCCTCGGCCCCGGCGTCTTCGGAAGCGCCACCCAGCTTCGTCACCCGGCTGGCCCCCGAGGAGCCCTCCGCGTTGATCAGGTTCACCACGTGCTTGATGGTCCCAAAGGGCAGGAACTTCTGGGTTTTCTTGTTCAGGATCAGGATCTCCCCGTCCAGCACACAGTCCTCCCACCCGAGCTGGGCGCAGAAGGCCTCGTCCATGGCATTGTACCCCGAGTGCTTGCCGTGGTCCAGCCCGCTCCTGGCGTAGTAAGTGAGCTGGCTCCCCTGCCTGTGCAGCTGGAGCCTCTCCCCATCGAACTTGGTCTCCACCACGAACTCCTCATCCTTCACTTTGGAAAAGGCCAGTGCAACCGAGTAAACCCTCTCCGCTAGCTGAGGCCTGACCACATTCCCCGGCCTGACCACCTGCATCTCTAGAATGCTCTCTGGGCTGCACAGGGTCTCGCAGACCTTCTTCAGGTTCATGGTGAAGTTGTAGAGCTCCTGCGCCTTGGGGTGGAGGCAGGCGAGGATGGCCTTCTCGCCCACGCCAAGGTGCATCACCCGCAGGATCACCCGCAGCGCCCACTTCATCTCCCCGGGGCTCAGGTTCAGGATGAGCCGCCTCAGCACCACGGCCTGGTCCTTTAGCTCGTGCGCCTGGGACAGCTTGTCCAGCAAGCCGTTGAACTCCCTCAGCGTCAGTTGGCTCGTTCCCCTTGGGTTCCCACAGTGCTTGACAAAGAGGCAGTCGTGCGCAATGCAGACTAGGTCTCCCGCGTGCTTCGAGGACGCCCCCTGCCTCCAGCTCAGGAGCTTCTTGGCGTCCCCAGAGACCCCCGAGGTCAGGCCGCAAGCCTCAATCAGTGCCCTCGCCAGCCTCTGCTCCTTCATGTTGTACATTTGACGGCTCCGGTCCATGTAAGGAAGCAGCAGGCGGAAGATCGTGAAGAAGTCGTTGCTCCTCCTCTCCACGTAGTTCGTCATGAAGTGCTGCAGGTGCAGGGCCCTCTTGTTGGCCTGGGCGGCCTTGATCGCGTCCAGGACCTGGCACAGCCCGGCAAATGGGATGTCCCCGGTGCTAAGAGCTTGCTCTTCCCGGGCTGGGAGGGGCCGGCGCCGGAGCCCACCGGCTTTACAGCCGGAGGGGCCGCCTGGTGAGAGCGAAGGAGAGCGAGGTCAGAATCGAGAAGCACAGCGAGAAGGAGGAGACTTACGGCCGCCTTGAAGAAGCTGCGGATATCCCTCGTGGACCGCTGGGGCTGGGTCACCGCCGTTCTCTTCTTGCTGAAGAATGCCGTCGATGATGCCGATGCCGATGCCGCCTCCGATGCCTTCTGCATGTGCAGAACAAAGCTGACGCCCAAGTGGTCGCTGTACTTGGGGGGGAAGTAGATGATGCCGTTGTGCGGTGCCGCGAATTGGGAGTCCAGCACCTCGATCGGGTGGTCGGCGAGGCCGTCCCCGTCCGCGGTTGCGGCCTTGAACTTGCCATCCGCCGTTGCCATCCTCTTGGCGGCCGCCTCCGTGTCACCGCCGGGCAGGACGTTGTCCCGGGATCTCACCACCTCCCTGTAGAGAAGGTGGTCGCAGAGGATGAAGTCGATCCGTTTGCCCTTGTTCCCGAACCGGCCATTCACGGCTTGGTTGAAGGCGGTGAACCTCCCCTGAGCCTCCGGGTACGCCTCCCGAAAAGTGTCCACCATCCCGTCCACCACCATGAGCTCCCTAAAGAAGTCGACCAAGCAGGGCGACTCGTGACTCTTCGTAAAGTAGCGGCTGAGAATTTTCTGCTCGCTCTCGGGGAACTTCATTCCGAGAGCCTTCTCGAGGATGTCTGACAGGTGCTCGACCGTCGAGTGTCCCGCCCAGCACAGATAGGTATCCCCCGTCCTCTCGTCCGGCACGCGGACCTCCTTGCCGCAAAGTTGCAGCTCCAGGAGACCTTTGCTGAGACCTTTTGATCCGATCCGAATATCCCTTTCGTTTGAGAACTTGCTCGGCACCACAGCCATCCAGCATGGCTCCTTCCTGGCGTACCTGTGCCCAGGCACGACCCGGACCTCGGCCAAGCGCTCCCTGATCCTTGGCACGGCGCGGCCCACCCTCCTGGCGACCTCCACGGCGGCCGGATCCACGTGGCTGGCCACCTCCCCAGGCCCCGTCCCCGCAAGCCTCTCCAGCTCGCCCAAGTCGACGAGCCTGGACCGCCAGTAGCAGTCTTGGGCCTCAGGGGCAAGGTTCAGGTCACCGACGAGAATCACGGCCCTGCCGGACTCTCTCACCTCCCTCATCCTGCAGGAGCCGGGAGGGGAGGGGAGGGTGTCAGCGTCTGGCAATCATGGGGGGTGGGGTGGCGGGCGGTAGGGGCGGGGGTAAGGACTTTCAGACTGAAACACTCACTTTTCCTGCAGCCTGCGAAGAAACCTCATCTTGTACGGGATCCTGGTATACTGCCACGAGGATAGAGGCGCATACACGTTGAAGATGACGACGTTCCTCGGCATCGCCGCGACCTCCGTTACGACGCACCGCCCCTCCTTGTCCAGCTCCTCATCCTCGAAGACGTCGGCGCTGGCCGAGATCACGAGGCCGGACCTCGCGAATGTGGCGCAGCCGTTGAAGCCTCGCTTGCTCGACCCACCTCCATCGTTGCAAGCCCAAAAGGACGACCAACCTGGCTCGAGGGCCCCTGACTCCCTCGCGTTCGCCACTCTGCTCGTTTCCAGCTTGGTCTCCTGAAGGCACAGCACATCGACCGCGTGCCTGTCGAGGTAGGCCGCCAAGGAACCATAGTGCTGCTGGATGAGCGCCAAGGTTGTGGGCCACGACGCTACGTTCCAGGACAGCAGGACGACCCTGCCGTCGCTCGCCTCCGCCATGTTGGCCGATTTGTTGGCCGATTTTCGCGCGAGTTTCGCGAGATCGCATCGAAAACGACAGATGCATCGCAGGTTTGAAGCGTAATATGGTTTGTATGGTTTATATCATGCGTGTTATATAATGAAGTAATAAAAAATTCTTGTGTACACGACGAGTAGAAGTGCTGGAACCCGCCCCGCGCGGGCTTCTCAGCTGGGCTTCTTTTCCATCTGGCTCCTGACCGCGGACTCCACCATGTTTATTAAGGTCTCATACGTCAGCGTCTGCTGCTGCTGCTGGCCCAGCTGCAAGCCCAGCTGCGACCTCTGCACCTGCATCTGCTGTTGCATCTGTTGCGACCTCTGTTGTTGCATCTGCTGTTGCATCTGCTGCGATCCCTGTTGTTGCATCTGCTGTTGCATATGCTGTTGCATCTGCAGAGCGTGCATCTGCAGCGGGTGCTGGTACTGGTGCCGCGGAGTCTCCATCACGTGCTGCAGCGCCTGGGTACCCTGTGGGATCCCCTGGCCTCCAGGGTGGTGAGCTCCGAGTCCAGTGAGCCTCTGCTGAAGCGCCGCCTGAACCTGATGGTGCTGGGACACTGGCAATTGTGTCTGGGTCACCAGCTGCGGAACCTGATTCATCGTCCCGAGCGTCCCGGGGTTCATGCTTACGGGGATGGTGCTCTTGTAACCCGGAGGGAACTGAGGGAAGACGGTGTATGGAGCCGTCCTGCGGGTATCATTCACACCGGGCATCAGGGCATTCTGACCAGGCTTCCTCGTCTGGCCCACTGAATACGTTGGCACCAGCAACGCTTTATCCAAATCAGAGGCCACAATATTGGTGTTCACGTGGCTACGGATTCCCTTGTTCGACTGCTTCTGGATCTTGACCCCACTCGTGCCCTGCTGGGACCGCTGTACTTTCCCCCTGCTGTACCGCCTCGTGGCCGATCGGGCCTCCTTGATCGCCGCGGCGCCACTGAGGGACCTCTGCAGGGAGGCCACATTGGTCCGGATGGGAATCCGCACCAGCTTTTCCGCCTCACTGGCATGGTTCGCAGTTGCGGAGGCCTTGCCCCGACAGTGCCTCTCAGGCTCCAGAGGCCCTCCCCTCATTTCCGCTGGGATTGGCGCCTGCACGTGTCCCCGGGGCTGCTGGGCGGCCAGCAGTGGCGAGGATCCCCCCCACTGCTTCTGCTTACTGCTCTCCCTTCTCTGGTCCACCACCTTCCGGGTTGTCGCCAGCTGGTCCAGCACTCGGTGGCAGTTCCCCTTCGCTGAGGTCGCTGGCCCAGCCTTGGCCTCTGCACCGGTCCCCATCGCTTGCCCCGCGTCGAACGACCTTGCCAGCTCGAGCATGTAGTTCAGTGTGTTGACGTCCTCCCTTAGGGCGTCCGCCTGGGAGGCGAGGTTGCGAAGGACCTGCTTGCTCTGGACCTCGCACTTGTTGTGGCCCCGGTTTTGGTCCTGCTTCAGCTGCCCGACCAAAGTCTCCGTCCTGAACTTGTCGGCCACAGGCTTCGCCTTCAGCGAGTTCTCTATCTTGACTCCCTTGTTGCCCGATATCCTCCCCTCCTCGCTCCGCGTTATGCTTCTCGGCGAGGTCTCTGCGGCTGGCTCCCGGCTCGTCGTCGGCGCAGCTCTCTCCGCCTCCACGTGTCCCTTCCTGGACCTGGCGGCGAAGATGGCCTCCACAACCTTGTGCACCGACTCCCTATCGTTCGGATCGAACTTTATGTCCGCCTGCATCAGCTCCCGCACGATTCCCAGCAGCTTCCCCTCGTCGGCGTTCATCTTGGCCGCGCTGGGAGCTCCGGGCGAGTCCCCGGAGTTCGCACTGGTCACGAGTCGAGTCCAAAGGCGCAGTCTTTCTCACTCTTTCATCGATCGGTGATAAACTCTGACTCAACTTGTGACCAGTTTGTTTCCAAATTGGCAGTTGCGTTGGCGAGAACCTCGCCTGCTGGTGGCGCGCGACCGACCTCTCTCTCGAGGGAAGAACCCGCCCCTGCTGCGTGTCGTCTCCGCCGGGCGACGAGCGAGACTCGCGTCACGTGTAAAACGTCTTCCTTTGTTTGTCAACTGAACAGTCATAGACTGCACGCAACTACATTCGCAAACGTTGTTGTGTCAGTTGAGGACGGAAATTGAGGTAAAAAAAACACGTAATTACTTAAGGAAACCAACATCTTTACATGATGTCGAGAAGATTCCGAAGGAGGGCAGGTAGTGAGACGCAGCTCGGACAAAGTAGAGTAGATTTCGCATCTTATCTCACACCCAAAGAATGACGCCAATAATTTTGCAAAATGAGTTGATGTAAAAAGTACTTTGTACAAGCTAGAGTAGCAGCAGTGTTGCCAGAAAAGGATCTGTACGGGGGGGCCTCAGGGTTCCGATAACATCCATCACTAGGTCCGGCAAGGCACTCAACTCAAAAAACCGGAACATTTCGCAGATTTCGGAAAAAACCGTGACCGATAAAATGATATTATATTCCTTTTTTGGACAGATGGTCGAAATTTCCGATTTTACAATTGTCCTTTTTTTTGACAAATGCATATTTTGGTGTTTCTTTGAGGCACGCCAGGCTGTTCAGGCGTACAAGAGGGGTCGCGCTCCCTCTTTCTCCAGGCCAAGCCCGACAGTCCAGGCGAGAAGGGCGAGGTCCCCGCCGAAAGCCACCGGCTTTTTTTTGTGCGACAGACTCTCCGCCCGCGGGCCACTTTCGACCCCTCACAGGCAGCGCGCCAAGTTGGTGTCCGCCAGGGGCCAGGAAACGAGCAAGAGCGGGCCAAGATGAAGGTCGTGGCCTGCAACTGGAAGGAGTGGGCCGAAACGCAAGCCGAGCAGGATGACAACTGCCGGTATATCATGTCACCCGGCACCCTCCCCGCGGGAGAGCACTGGAGAGTGATGTTCTACTTCAGCGACTGGCTCACCGCGCTGTTCGGACCAGAGGAGACCGTGGAACACGCCGAGTGGATGCGGGTCGCGTACTCCCTCGTCGCCATCCTTATCGCGCTGGTCTGCGTGTTCCTGCCCGTGAGAAAGCAGGACACGCAAGTCAGCCTTACGCTCGGCGCGCTGAGCTTCCCGGTCTTCAGCCTGGTGGCCCTCAGGTTCTGCGAGGCCTTCCCGGCCCCGAGCTTCACCACTCTCTACCTCGTCCTCACCCTGGCCGCCAACCTGTCAGGCTGGCTGTCCTTCGTTCTGTGGCGCTTCGACCACAAGGTCAAGTCCGTCACGAAGGCGCTGTACGTTTTCTTGGGGAGTGGTCTGTTCGTCCTCTTCCTTTCTGGCATGGACGGCCACTGGCCCTACATCGGGATGGACATCGGCTCGCCTCCGACGTACAACTTACCCTACTTCGTGGGCGCCGTCGTGGCGATCGCCTGCACGATCCTCACGATCGTCCTCAACACACGCTTCGTTCTGGACCTCGTCTTCCACTTTTGCACCGCAAACTACCTTGTGCTTGCACTGCTTGCCGGTTTGCTTCCCTCTATCGACTTCTTCAAGGACACGAAGCAAGGGGAGTACGAGAGGAACAAGGCCATGAACTACGGGGTTGGATGCGGCGTCGTGGTCCTCGTGACGGTCGCCAAGTTCCTGTTGAATAGAAACTCCCCGACGAAGGAGGACCTTGATCAGGACAGTGAGATCGAGATGGCGGACCCAGAGGTTGGGGTTGACAAGAACTCCAACCCGCTGCTCAGGGAGTCTTCGGACACGCTCACAAGCAACCCGCTGTGGGCCCTGTCCCAGGAGCCCAAGCTTCCTGGGGAGGATGAGGAGGAGGCGGGGGAAGGTTGAGAGAGGACGTTTGTTGAATTTTTGGGCCCGGCTTCATGTATAAGGGCAAGGAAATTTCATTTTCATAATTACATCATCATATATACTATTACTGCACACCACAAAACCTCCTCTCCTAAGACTTCCAAACCGCCTAATCGCCGCCGACCTCATTCTCGTCCAGGGGAACCATCTCGTATTGCGTCGAGGGCTGCTGCCCCTTCCGCCTACCCCTCCTCCTCTTGATAAGAGTCCAGAGCACGAACATGACTGCAGACAGGACGAGGAGGACGGCGGAGATCTGTTTTACCGTGCACACGGCGCTGTCGAGGAGCAGGCCGGCGGTGAACATGTTGGACGAGTTTGCCAGAGTGTAAATGGCGCGCTCCAGGGCAAACAGCCTGCCCAAAAAGAGCGGGTCGCTGTACAACTGGATCAGGATGGTGCTCTTGATCCAGATGATCGCGCTCGCTGCAGACCGCAGGAAGTTCCCCAAGTACACGACGTAGTACGTGGAGGCGAAGGACCACGCTACATAGCCGCTGGCGAGGCAGCCGACGGCGAAGACCACCGAGCTCAGCAGCTCCACCTCCTTTTTGCCGAAGAACGCGTTGCTCGCCATGGGACCCACGAAGCATCCGACGCCGACCGAGGCGTAGGCGATCCCCAGGGTGAGGGGCTGGTCGCCCGCGATCTGGAGGCCGGGGGTCTCCGAGAACTTCAGGTTCAGAACGTCTGCGGGGCCCCAGATCAGCCCCCCGGTTGCCTTCATGGTGCAGTACAGCAGAGACAGCCTCAGGGAGGGGTCCGTGAAGAGGGTGAGGGTGTCCGACAGGGTCCTACCTAGCAGGGTTTTTCCCTCCCCCTCCGCCTTGAGAATCTTGGAGTCCACACGCTTCATTTCCGACGTCGCCGCTGATGGGTCCTCGTCCGCATCCTCGCCCAAGGTCTGGCCGGCATACCTATCCGTCGGCCTTAGGCTGGGCAAGAAGAGGAGGCAGCCGATGGAGAGGACAAAACCAACGGCGTCGAGGAGGAAGCAGCGCACCAGGCCGAGCTGGGAGGTCATGACTCCGCCAAGTGCAGCGCCGATGGCGAGCATTGATGACCAAGCCACACCGTTGAGCGTCATCGCCACGTGGATCTTGTCCTTGTGAACGATCTGCGGGATCACAGCCCTGTCGCAAGGGTCGTAGAACGAGCCCATGGCGTTCTTGGAGAGAATCAGCAAGCATAGGAGTCCAAGCGAGGGGTACTTGGTGAGTACGACGAAGGCCGCGGCGACGAGGGCGCTGACGCAGTTGCTCAGCAGCATGATGACTTTCCTGTCGTATCGGTCGGCGCAGAAGCCCGAGATGGGGAACAGAACGACCGTGGGAATCTGCCGGCAGAAGAAGACCAAGGCAGCATTGAACCCGGTTTTGTCGTCCCCGAGGCTCTCGATGACCTTTAGCGAGGCAATCAGGTTCGCCCAAGCCCCGAGGTCCTGAAAGATACTCGCGAAAAAGGCCGCGCGGTAGAGACGGTTGTCGATCAGAAGCTTCGGGTACGCCAAGGCCGAGGCGAGTTTCGACCCGCCCTCCTCCTCCTCCATCGTCCCCCCTACCCTGTCCCGCCCGCGACCATCACCTTCATCAGCCTCGTTCAGTTCTGGCTCAGAAAGCCCATCCATAAATTGCAAAGCGCATTGCCCTGCACTTTTTTCAGCCTCAAAAAAACCTGAAGCATGGCGGTTGCGCATGGTGTGCAGGGCTGGCAGCGCTGTCAGGGTATCGACAGGAGGGCGGGATGGGCCCTCCAGGCGGGCGACAAGAAGACCGCCGCGCCGTCCTTTCCATCGAGGCCGTCCTTCGCGAGCGCCCATGCGAGGAGCACCAAGACCAGGGCCCTTCAGGCGGAGAAGCCCTCGTCTCCGGCCAGGCCTAGCGCGCCGCGCCGTAGGCGGCCTCCCACGTCGGTCCGGTCGCTCGTGCTAGAGCAATTGCTGCGCGTGGAGGAGAAGGGAGCTTTCGCCGCGTTGGCGTCGGGTGACCCAGGAGCGGAGGGGGCAGCCATGCCCCTCTCCGCCCAGGACCGGCGGGACGTCACGCGCCTCACGTCCGACATCCTGCGCTGGAAGCGTAAGCTGGACCACATCGTCGACACCGTCAACGGGGACTACCACCGCGGGGGAGGGGCGTCCAAGGGCGCGAGGAGGAGGCCCAAGCCCTTCCAGCCCAGCGTGAGGCAGCTCCTGCGGATGGGAACCTTCGAGCTGTACTTCTCTAGAAAGCCGAGCTACGTGGTGAACGAGTACGTGCAGCTTGCCAAGTTGACCGACGCGCGCAAGGCCGCGGGGCTCATCAACAGCGTGCTTAGGAAGGTGAGCACGTACGAGGACGAGGAGCGCAGCGAGGAGGACCTCCTATCGATGGACAGGGAGGATCTGGTGGAGTGCCTAGGGAAAGAGCACTCCCACCCGGACTGGCTCGTCTCCAGGTGGCTCCAGAGGTTCGGCCTCAAGGAATGCCTGGAGCTCCTCGAGTACAACAACTCAAGACCTCGGTACTGCCTCAGGACAAACCCCTGCAAGTAAGTCCAGGAACGATCCCTTCTCTCCCTCTGTCTCTCTCCCTCCTCGCTCTGCACAGCGTGCGTCTGACCTATCGCCCACGGCCCCCTCCTTTCTTCTCACCTCCACTCAAGCGGCCTAACGACCTCGGAGATGAAGCAGAGGCTCGATGCGGCGGGCGTTGAGTACTCGGACGCACAGTACCTGGACGACTTTGTTGTCATCGACCGCGGGCTGCAGAACGTCTTTGCCGCAGGTTTGATGCGGGACCAGCTCTGCTCCGTGCAGGACGTGAGCGCCGGCCTGGTGGTCGACCTGATGGACCCGCGGCCGGGCGACGAGGTCCTCGACACGTGCGCCGCACCGGGCGGGAAGTTCTACTACGCCGCCAGCAGGATGGGATATGAAGGCAAGCTCGTCGCGCTTGATGCGAGTGAGAACAGGCTCAGGGCCCTGGAGAGGGGAACGAGGAGGTTCCCTGATGACACCCTACAGATTGAGACCTATCCCATGGCGTTCGAGGACTGGTCCAGGGAGAACGAGGGGGTACTGTTTGACAAGGTGCTGGTGGACGCGCCCTGCTCTGGCACGGGAGTCCTGGCCAAGAGGGCCGACCTGCGGTGGAGGAGGGACGAGAACCAGCTGAGGGAGCTTATCGGCGTGCAGTCCAGGCTCCTTGACTGTGCCAAACGGCACGTGAAGGTCGGGGGTGTGCTCTGCTACTCGACCTGCTCCATAGAGGAGGAGGAGAACGCGCAGAGGGTGAGGGCGTTCTTGGAGAAGAACGCCGGGTTCCAACTCGACGTGAGCAAGGACGTGAGCAAGGACGTGAGAAAGGACGGGTTCCTGCAGACCTTCCCGAACCGGCACGGGATCGACGGGGCCTTCGCCGCGAGGTTGGTGAGGATTTCGTAATAAATTTTTTCAACTTTTCTTTTTACCCTTTCGCGCCGTCGTACCGTCTTCAGGACGAGCAGGTGGGCCACCTCCTGGCACTTCCCGGAGGACTGAGGGTGCCTAACTCAGACAGGTGCGAGCATGGGATGAGGTTGGCGCACGCCAGCCTTTCTTTTTCTCTCTGCAACCCTCCGGGAGCGGTAATCTTCACAGTGCCATGGTAACGTCTCTCGTTTGACAAAGCTTTGACAAACAACCTTTTGAGTGAAGGCTTCCGAACCCTTTGGTGTTGGTCCCAGAACACAGGTTTCACACACAGGTTTCACATACGAAGGTCACATCAGCACATGAACAGAGAAACGAGAGAAAATCGCTCCAAGGCGGTTCCAGGTGAGTCCAGCTCCTTGTGTACGGAACCACCGTCCTGTAGAAAATCTTTTGCTATCTTGCCCCACATTGACACGAAATCGCACTTCTAAATTAGCTAGGGAAAAGCTGCTTCCCCAACGGGCTCGCGCGAACGCTCGACGGGGGGGGGGGGGGCCGAAAGGGTTGGCCCCCCCTTTGGGCCCCCCTCCCCCCCCTGGGAACCCCCCCCGGCGGGGGGAGG
>Ga0160423_10001488_pt1 | contig 19582 bp, 12 predicted proteins | sample CRUFie14St8metaG_FD_108191 | JGI IMG/M metagenome (GOLD analysis project Ga0160423, IMG submission 108191) | Marine microbial communities from the Costa Rica Dome - CRUD Field 142mm St8 metaG | ecosystem: Environmental > Aquatic > Marine > Oceanic > Photic zone | place: Costa Rica: the Eastern... | reverse complement strand
GGCTACTGCCATCTTTGCATCCTTCACCAGAACAATCCGGACAAGGATTAGAAATTACCTCGCCGCTGCCATTGCAATCGGGGCAAGTTTGCTGCACCTGAAAAAATCCTCGACTGGTAATGACCTGCCCAACTCCCCCACAAGTGCCGCACGGCCGAATGTCTGAGCGGCCACCCTTGGAACCCAAGCCATCACAAGTTTCGCAAGTTACGAGCCTCTCAATTTTTAGCTCTTTTTCGACACCGCTAGCTGCCTCTTCGAGCGAAAGTTGAAGGTCGTAACGAAGGTCCGACCCCCGTTTACGACGTTCAGAACGACCGCGACCTCCGCCACCAAAAAATTCTTCGAAGATGCTTCCACCCCCTCCGCCACTGCCGCCGCCGAAGACCTCGCGAAAGATATCAAATGGATCAGTTCCAGCAAAGCCCCCACCGCCGGCAGAAGCTCCCGTGCCACTGGTAAAAGCACGATGTCCATAACGATCATAAGCGGCGCGCTTCTGATCGTCAGAGAGCACATCGTAGGCTTCTCCCAGTTCCTTGAACTTCTCCTCAGCCTCGTGATCATCCGGGTTCTTGTCGGGGTGATACTTAATCGCGAGTTTGCGGTAAGACTTCTTAATTTCGGTTCCAGTCGCATCACGGGCGACGCTCAGAACTTCGTAATAATCACGTTTTTCCATCGGAAAAATTCTGGAGTGTTTACACTTACGATCAGGCCTCCGATGGGCCGGACGAAACTACAACGTTGGCCGCACGGAGAACTCGCTCTTTCAGGCGGTATCCTCGACGCAACGTGTAAAGGATCTGACCTTCAGCAACTTCCTCACTCGACTCCTGCTTGATCGCTTCGTGCAGATTGGGATCGAACGAAACTGCGTCAGATTCAATAATCTCGACGCCCTGTTCGGAAAGAAAATCTCCAATCTGCTTATAGACCATCGTCATTCCCTGAAAAATCATCGAATCTTCGCCTTCGGAATCCTGAGCAGCTTTTAGCCCCATCTCAAAATTATCAATAATTGGGAACAACTGCTCGAGCAGGCTCCGATTAGCGAAAACAATGGCTTCTGTCTTCTCACGCGCCATGCGTTTACGATAATTGTCCAATTCTGCTTGGGATCGGGCGGCAACATCTTTCCATTTCTCCACCTCAGCGGCAGGAGTTAAATCCTCTTCAGGGACCGAAAATTCAGTTTCGACCGATTCAGGACCCTCAGTGGATTCATTACTTACTGCTTCTTCGCTACCTTCTGACTCAGACTCATCAGGGTTAAACTCTTCCTCAACACTACTCATGATATTAAAAAAATTTCATCTCACCGGACATCTAGCGCTCCGGTGACGAATTACCGGAAGGGCGGGACTATTCACCGTTTCTCAATCGCAATCAAGGTGATGTCGTCAGTTTGAGACATCCCCGCTGAAAACTGCTTCACCTCTTCAACAATCGAATGGATCAAGGTTTCGGAAGATTCTGAGGAATATCTCTCAACTGCCGCATTCAGACGCTTCATCCCGAACTCGTCACCATCGCGATTAATTGCTTCGATCAAACCATCTGTGTGGAGCAGAAGAATATCGCCCTGATCCATTGTAAATCGATGGTCCTTTACCGAACGTTTAAAGACCGGGCCACCGTCAATTCCGGCCGCCATCCCCGTAGGCTCGATCAATTGAATCGATTTGCTGCCGCGCTTGTAAAGAATTGGAGGCTCGTGCCCAGCACGAGCAACAGTGATCTCATTTGAGCCTTTCTCGAGAATCAAATAGAGCAAGCTCACAAACATGTCCTCCCTAATATCCGGGAAGATTGACTGATTCACCGCGTGTAGAACCGATGCCGGGGACAAATTTTCGTGGGCACGGCTACGAAGGTTTGAACGGCACATCGCCATGATTAGTGAAGCAGCGATGCCTTTTCCACACACATCACCTATCGCGATACCATAGCGATCTTCATCCACCGGGATGTAATCATAGTAATCACCACTGACAATTCGGGCTGCATGGTATTCGGCAGCTAAGTCATAATCAGCCAAGGCTGGCGCCGAGCGCGGAAGTAGAACCCTCTGGATCTCGCTGGCCTGAGTGAGTTCCCGTTCCATGCGGCGCTTTTCCGCCGCTTCTACATGAATAATGGCGCTACCAAGTGCGAACGAACTTTGTTCAGCGATACTGGAAAACACCTCACGATCGTTCGGAGAAAATCCTTTCGTTGCCTTCCGAGTCATCGCAAGAACTCCGACCCGCTTATGGCCATAAACTAATGACACAGCAAGAAAGCTGATCCCATCCTGATAGCGGGAGCCGTGATCAGAATAATCTGCATTATCGATCATGTCTTCCTCATACAGAGTGCTCTCTAATTCGAGCGCCTGCCCGACAAGATATTCGCCGGGCTTCAAAGCCGAAAGACGGAGGAAGCTCCTATATTGACTTTCCGCATCCTCCACCGATTCGATTGCCGCAATCTCAGGTGGCACCGGGATGACTGGCGCGAGATTCAGAGTCTGGCACACGGGAACAAGTTGGTCCGACTCTCCGTCCAGGAGATAAAGAATGCCGGCATCGGCATTAATAACGTCGACCACTCCATCGACAATATATCGATGAAGATTGGAAGGAGAGTTATCGTCCTGAAGTTTCTCTCCGAGGCCTTGAAGGAAGCCGAACATGCGGCGCTCTTCCCCCTCGATTTCATTCTTTTCCTCGCTGAGTCGCAGGGCATTACGATGCTCCTGCATCCACAGAAATATTGCTACAACCACAACCGCAATTAAAGCGGCAATAAGAACGGCATACACCAAGTGCTCCATAAATCGCTGACTGCGGAAGGGTTAATGGTCCACTGCCTGAGCTTCAAGATCTAGGCGCAAAAACTCAACAACATCACAGAAACGATTTCGATTTTCTTCGTTAGCCTTTATTAGCGCCTCATGAGCTTCAAGGACCAACTGTGTGTGTAAAAACTTGTCGAGAACCTCATGACCAGATGGGTTGCTGAGGTTCTCCCTCACCAACTCGCGCTCGCGTTGCCACGCATCACCACTGCCATCGACCTTGATAAGATGGTCCAGTCCTAGCTTGGAGATAGAACGGTGGTTACGCTCTCCAGGATTAATCACCTGCAACTGGCCTTCATCACCGATTTGTTCAAGACTCGCGGCAGCAGTATAAAGTATCCCAATAAAGGTAGAGTCAATTCCATTGCACTCTTCAAGGTCGATCACAAACTGCCGACATCCTACCTCCAGACGCCCCCGCAAAAAGCGCTTCAAACTTTCAACATGTTCATGAGTGGCCTTACCATTGACCTTGACCCAAGCTACATTGCCAAGACACCCGACTAAAATGGAACTCTCCTCACTCAATTGATCTCCCGTCTCCTAACCTGTTCCAATTCATCTCGAATCCGGCAGCTACTCTTTCCAGAGGAATGATCGATACTCAGCCACCACGACACCCTCCTCAATCACGGACGCTTTCCACTGGGTCACCTTGCCACCGTCCTCGAAATCATCTCCAACGATCTGAAATTTAGTCACGTTACTTCGCTTCGGATCAGCAATGAAGAGTTCCTTCGATAGAACCTGCGACCCAGAAGCCCCCTGCCGATACTCAAGCCGCACCGTTGCCGATTGGCGGGTTGCCGTTTTCCAAAAGACTGAAAAGTAGTAGCCATATCTCTCTGCCTGCTCTTCGAGGGTTAATGCTCCGTGCAAATAATGCCGTGGCTCAAATTCCACCATGCGATCATCTGTATCAGGAGACGCGGAAGTATTGAGGTGATAAGGGTTCACCTTGGTGATACTGACTCGTTCTGACGTAGTGGCACAACTGCTGAGGGCCAGGGCAGTGCCAGCGAGAAGTAGAAAGGGGCTTTTCGGAAATCCAAAGGTCATCCGGTAATTTTTCGGCGAGGGTAGCTTTGGCCCGCTATACGAGCTCGTCAGACTTAATTATCTCATATTTGGAGAGAGGTTCACTTACTTTTTTTATCTCTTATCGAGGGCGGGTGAACTTTCACAAAATTCCAAGCTTCGTCCATTTCTTCAAGCGACGCCGAATCCAAAGCCAGCCCCTCTTTCCGCAGTATCATTTCCATCGCCGAAAAACGCTCCACAAATTTCCGATTCGTCTGATGTAACAGGAGTTCCGCCTCGTTCCCCGTCTGGCGAGCGAGATTCACAACAGCAAAGATCAAATCACCTATTTCCTCTGCCACTTCGTTGCCATGTCCCGATTGGAGCGCCTCTTCAACTTCTAGGAGTTCCTCGTGTATTTTCTCTAAAACCGGACCAATCGCTGCCCAGTCAAACCCAACCTTGGCCACCTTTTTCTGGATCTTTTGTGCCGACATCAAGGCCGGTAATCCTTCATTCGCTTTTTTTAGATAAGGCTCAAGCCCATTGGTAGTTTCGCCCTTTTCCACTAATTTAATTTCCTCCCACTGGCTTAGAACGGCTGCTGGCGATTCAGCCTCCGCCCCAGCAAAGACATGAGGATGACGGCGAATCAATTTCTCACAAATTGCCGTTGCAACGTCGTCCAGGTCAAACTGACCAGTCTCCGAAGCTATTTCGGCATGGAATACCGGCTGCAGCAGCAGATCTCCGAGCTCATCTACAATTTCATCACGATCTCCCCCTTTGACAGCATCAGCCACCTCGTAGGCCTCTTCGATTAAATGCTTTACAAGAGTTTCGTGTGTCTGTTCTGCATCCCAGGGGCAACCGCCTGGGGATCGAAGCAGGTGCATAATTTCGCGCAAACGCTCCAAGGGCGGCAGGTCGGTTGATGGGATGGGGCGAGGCATAACTTGATGAGAATAATCACGAGTGGACAAGGGCAGTTCAGACCGTTAAGTGAATCGCTCTGCAAAATTAAAGACTCACCCCATTCTTCATCATGGCAACGCATCGTTTTTATATTTCAGCCAATCATTGGAATCCTGAAAACCTCGTTCTCGGAGAGGAGGAATCGCACCACTGCCTCGATGTGATGAGATGTCGCGAAGGCGACCGGGTGGCAGTCTTCAATGGCGAAGGCACCGAGGCCGAAGCACAGATTACAGCCGCCACCAAAGGCGCTGTCGAACTCAAAGCGCTGATCGTAAACCAGACTCCGAAGCCCCCGGCATCTCTGACGCTGGGTCAGGCCATCCCAAAAGGGAAAAATATGGATCTGATTATTCAGAAAGCAACCGAGCTCGGCGCCGCTCGCATTGTTCCCCTGCTTTCGGAACGCACCGTCGTCCAACTCAGTAGCGAAGACCTAGCTAAGAAACAACAGAAATGGCAACGAGTCGTAGTCGAAGCCTGCAAGCAATGCGGCCAGAACTGGATTCCTGAAGTTGGACTGCCCTGCTCCGTTGAAAAGTTTACCAAGGATGCCAGCGACCAGTTTCGGCTGATCGCTGCGATTTCTGATACAGCGCGAACGTTGAAAGCCACTCTCCTCGAATGGAATGAGGAACACAATGAGCGCCCGGAATCGGCAACTCTTCTGATTGGACCAGAGGGTGATTTCACTCCCGCCGAAATATCGCAAGCTCTCTCAGCCGGTTTCTCACCCATTTCCCTCGGGCCCATTATTCTGCGCAGCGAAACAGCTGCTATTTATGCTCTCAGCGTGACTGCCTACGAATTGATGGATCGCTGATTCACGGCGTAGGAATGACATGTAGCAGCTGGATCTTTGACTTCTGCTGCACAGGGACAATGAGAGGCGACGCGCCAGGTCCCCCCGGGATTTCAACGGTCATACTTACTGTTTGCTCGCTCAAACGCACCATCTGTTCAAGCGGATCATAAAGTATGCGCCCGGAAAGCCTCGGCACATGGAGCGACATTAAAACCGCCTTCCCATTTTCAGACCCTTGTTTGGGTAGCCCCACGTCTCCGGAAGCCTGCCCCGAAAGATCAATCTGCAGGTAACGATTGTGATCATGAGCGACCTCTCCTCGATAGAGACATTTAATATTAAGCATGATTTCTCCTACCTCCGTCAGTCGCTTCACTCCCTCAACCGACCAACTCTGCCCAGGCCGAACCGGTTTGTCCGGCATGCCTTGAAGAACAACCGTCGCCGTTTGACCGAGATCACTTGTTCCTAACTGTGGAAACCCTTCGAGCGGAGAAGTTGACGCCTGCCTTCCTCCTACATCCTCCGAGACAATGCGGTGTTCATTGTTCAGTTTCAGGTCGACCCACTGGTTCAGCGATTGATTAAAGTGCATCCCCAGCGGCGTCTGCCGATCCCCTGCATCAAATGAGTCATAAAAAACCGATTCGCCAGGAGCCTTCATTTCGACTTTTAGCCGCTCCGTTCTTCCCTTGAGTTGGATCCCTAGCTTCCCATCCGTGCGGGGTCTGGCATCGAAGCGTGACTGATGCTCGATATTTGCCAGGCGCGTCCCACGAAGGGGAAACTGAAACTGAATCTCCAACTCACTTCTGAAGCGATAAGTGCATCCCGGCTGAAACTTGGGCGCTAGTTCCGCCGGCGGACCCGAGGTCACACCTGAAACCGCGTCGGTGGCAGAGGAAGTGATATCAGGAATATAAAGATCGGGCTTTTCCCTGCGTATGGTCGTTTCGGGCTCACCAATGCGGAACTCATTCTGAGCCTCCAAATCCAATGGAAACATAATCAACAGGGCAAATAGAGTCATGCCCGTAATGCAGGAGAATCGATCCACGTTTCGAAGAAACCACATTTCAAAGAATGGATCAATGAATCAGCTTCTCAAGACCGCACCATTTTATCTCCGGCAGGTCATCTGCCGGAGCAACTATGCCAGAGAAGAAACAACTTACTTAGAGGCGGCTGCCTGCGGCTTTGCCACTGGGGCATCGGCCACATCGCTCTTCGGTTGCACCCGCCAAAACTTTGACAGCGCGTTGGGCCAGTCATCAAGCAACGCCTGCCCCTTTCCACTGCCAGTAGCGTCGACATGAGCTTGGACAAGATCCTTCAGTTCGGTTGCCTCAGCATCTTCTTCATTCAAGCGAATGATCTCTACCATTTCAGGATTGAAGAGCTTTTCGAAACGCTCCCCTTTATCGAAGATGTAAGCCGCACCCCCACTCATACCAGCGCCGAAATTCTTCCCAGTCTCACCTAGAACAACGACGGTTCCGTTGGTCATATACTCGCACCCATGGTCGCCGATGCCTTCGACAACCGCTGTTCCGCCAGAATTACGCACGCAAAAGCGCTCTCCACCACATCCATTGGCAAAGAGGTGACCACCGGAAGCGCCATACATGACAGTATTACCAAGAATAGAATTCTCCGATGGATCAAAACTACGATTCTCATTCGGTTTGATAATAATTTCACCACCGGCCATTCCCTTGCCCACGTAGTCATTAGCCTCACCTGTCAGGGTGAGTTTGATGCCACCGCAAAGAAAGGTTGCGAAAGACTGCCCCGCACTACCTGACAACTGGATATCAAAAGTTCCCTCTTCGACCCCACGGTCACCATGGATTCCAGCGATAGCACCGGCAAGCTTGGTGCCGATGTTACGATGAGTATTCTTCACCTCATAGCTTAGAGAGGCACTTTCTTTCGTCTCGATCTTACCACCAAGTTCGGCGATGATCTGATCATCTAGGGGCGGTTCGTGAATGCCGTCATTCCGATCACGGAGACAAATACGAGGCAGATCAACGGAACCTTGGCTGCCAACGTCAGCAAGAATTCGGCTGAGATCGATGAGATTGGCTTTCGGGTGATCGAGCACCTCTCGCTGTTTGAGATACTTGGTCTGACCGATAAGATCGTCCAGTTTTCGCACTCCAAGTTGCGCCATGTATTGGCGCACTTCCTCAGACACGCCGTTAAAGAAATTAACGACGTGCTCAACCTCTCCTTTGAACTTTGCCCGATACTTGGGGTCTTGCGTTGCAACTCCAACTGGACAGTTATTCAGATGGCATCGCCGAACATACACGCATCCCATTGCGATTAGGGCGATCGTGCCAAAGTTGAATTCCTCTGCACCAAGAATAGAGGCGTGAATAATGTCTAAGCCGGATCGAAGGCCACCGTCAGTTCTCAGGGTGACACGATCGCGAAGTCCGTTCATCATGAGAACCTGTTGCGTTTCTGCGACTCCAATCTCCCAAGGGAGACCAGCGTACTTAATCGAACTGAGCGGGGACGCCCCGGTTCCACCGTCGTGACCTGATACGAGGATGACGTCGGCATTAGCCTTGGCAACACCTGCAGCAATGGTTCCGACTCCGGTCTCAGCGACCAACTTCACAGTTACCTTTGCCGCCGGATTTAGCTCCTTGAGATCGTGAATCAGCTGGGCCAAGTCTTCGATCGAATAGATGTCGTGGTGTGGCGGAGGTGAAATCAATGTCACGCCCGGCTGCGTGTTTCGAAGTTTAGCAATGATTCCATTCACCTTATGGCCCGGGAGTTGACCACCCTCACCGGGCTTAGCTCCCTGCGCCATCTTGATCTCGATCTCGTCAGCGGACATCAAGTATTCGGCACTGACACCAAAACGACCAGAAGCCACCTGTTTGATTCTGGAGTTTGCCCAGTCACCATTTGGATATCGCTCGAATCGTTTAGGGTCTTCTCCTCCCTCACCGGAGTCAGACTTTGCTCCGATCCGGTTCATGGCGATAGCCAGCACTTCATGAGCTTCAGGACTAATCGCCCCCATCGACATCGCGGCCGTGGTGAAACGACGACGAACGTTTTCAATGGGCTCAACTTCATCGATTGAAATCGGGCCTTCGCTATTAGGAACAAGTTGGAACAGATCGTGGAGCGCACCCGGCTGATTTCGCTTCAGTTCCTCAACATACGTTTCGTAGTCTTCTTGGTTGCCGCTCTTCACAAAAGTATGGAAGTTCTTAATCACCGGACCGCTGACCGCATGATTTTCGCCATTACGCCGGAAACGAAAGAACCCCGGATCACCAAGGTCGAGCACTCCTCCATCGTTCGGAACCGCTTCACTGTATCCTGCTGTATGACGAGCGATACTCTCAGCACCTATCTCGTAGAATCCAACACCTGCAATTTGCGAGGGAGTCCCGGGAAAACAGGCGTCAATCACTCCATCAGCAATGCCAACAGCTTCAAAGATCTGCGCTCCTTGGTAAGAGTTGAGCACAGAGATACCCATCTTTGAGAGAATTTTGAGAACCCCTTTCTCGAGCGCCTTGTGGTAATTGGTGAGTGCTTTTTCAGTCGCGACGCCCTCAAACTTATTCTTCTCGTTGGCATCAACCAATTCGCGAATCGTCTCATGCGAAAGCCACGGGCATATCGCGGTAGCACCAAATCCAAAAAGGCACGCCATATGGTGGGTGTCACGCGCCTCGGCGGTATCGATGATGATCGAGGTTTTCATCCTCTTCTTTGCCGCACCGAGGTGACGATGCACGGCACCAACAGCGAGCAAAGACGGAATACCAACTCGCTCATGATTGATATTACGATCAGTCAGAATAAGGGTTTCCGTTCCGCTATCGACGGCGATTTCAGCTTTTTTGCAAAGGGCATCGACCGCAGGTTTCAGCCCTTCCGGCCCCTCTGATAGAGACCAAGTGAGATCAAGCGTCTCTGTCTTGATGTGCTCACCCGTTTGAAGCGCTTCGACTTGATGGGTATACAGAAACGGAGTTTCTAGATGAATGACCTTCGCGTTGAGGGGGTCTTCAGCGAGCAAATTCCGCTCTTGCCCTAGATCAGCCTCAAGAGACATCACGAGATATTCGCGAATCGGGTCAATTGGAGGATTTGTTACCTGAGCGAAGAGCTGTTTGAAGTAGGTAAAAAGAATCTTTGGTTTATGAGAAAGAACCGAAAGCGCCGCATCATCTCCCATTGAATAGGTCGCTTCCATCCCGTCGGTCGCCATCGGCGTTATCACCATGTCGAGCTCTTCTTTGCTCAGGCCGTTAGCCACCTGTAGTTGGGAACGAGTTAGGGGATCGTGGGCAGGATCTTCCGGAACTTGTGGAGCGAGATCAACGACATCAGAAAATGGAGTCTGATTTTCGCGGAGCCACTCGCCATAGGGCTGTTGCGCAGCAAGCTGTGCTTTGATCTCGTCATTGAAGATGACCTCTCCTTTTTTTGTATCCACCACGATCATTTCACCGGGAGCAAGACGCCCCTTCCTTTCGATCATGTCGTCAGGGAGGAAACAAGTGCCTACCTCAGAACCAAGGGAAAAAATCCCGTCAGTAGTGATCTTGTAGCGAGCGGGGCGAAGTCCGTTTCGGTCAAGGGAGGCCGCCACGGTGTGTCCATCAGTGAAAGCGAGGGCAGCAGGACCATCCCACGGCTCGCAAAAGCAGCTATGATAGCGATAAAAATCCTCGACTTCCTTCGTGGTGAACGGGTCAATTTTCCAGGCCGGAGGAACCAGCATGGACATTGCGTGTGGCACTGAACGCCCCGAGAGCACGAGAAGTTCTAAAGCAGCATCAAGACTCGCGGAGTCAGAACCATCAGGATCGATGACATGATTCAGGTGCTGAAGTTCGTCACCCCAAACATCGCTCTCAAACTGGCCGATACGGGAATTGAGCCAGTTCCGATTGCCGCGAACGGTATTGATCTCCCCGTTATGGCAAAGCATCCGGAAAGGCTGCGCCAGCGCCCAAGTTGGGAAAGTATTGGTCGAAAAGCGCTGATGGTAGAGGCAAACATGAGTCTCAAAGGCTTCATTGCGAAGGTCATCGTAGAGCTCTTCCAAAGCTGTTGCTACAAGGAATCCCTTGTAGCTGATCAATCGGTGGCTAAGCGAAGGAATGTAGAATTCATGTATCTTCTCGTCGCTGGCTTTGTCCTCAATTTCACGACGGCTGAGGTAAAGCTGGCGCTCGAACGTATCGTCGTCGATACCTTCCGGACGTTGGAGCAAAAGCTGCTGGATAACCGGCATGGTGTCGATAGCCTGCTGACCCAGCGCCGAAGGGTCGGTCGGCACCTCTCGCCAACCGATGATGCCAATGCCGCGGTTGCGAAGCACACCCTCTGCGATGACCCGACACTTGGTCTGTTCGTCACTTCTCTGAGCGGGAAGAAAGAAGACTCCAACCGCGAGATCGCTCTCATGATTAAGCTTAGTCCCGAGCTTCTCAGCTTCCGGCAGGAAAATCTTGTAAGGAAGATTCGTAGTCACGCCGGCCCCATCGCCCGTTTTACCGTCGGCGTTAACAGCTCCGCGGTGAGTCACATTGTTGACCGAATCAAGTCCCAATCGAAGAATACGGTGGCTGGCCTCACCCTTAATATGAGCAACAACACCAACCCCACATGCATCTCGCTCCAATTCAGGGTGATGCAGTGAATTTTCGACTTGGGGACTCTTCAGGTATTTGCTCATGAATTTTAATCGGTCTCTAAACCCAAGGTTGAGGAGACCATCCTCCCTTTTGGATACACGCTTGGGTTACGCTCAGCATTTGTGCCAAGTCGCCCTAAAAAAGTCTCGGTTTGCTGTAAGTCCGGAAATTATAGGCAATTTCCGCGAGCGGAGGGCAATTTTATGGGACGGTGAGTTTAGTCAGGATTGTCACGGGGTCAATTCTCATCTTCTTCACAAAACCACTCCAGTGTGTGACAATTTGGCCCAGAAAGACCGAAATAGAGGGAATTCAGGACCTTCAGCGACTTGCCAGACCCTGCCCGATTCGACATCATCTTGGCCATGGGCGAGCCTCATCGCAAATCTCACCACTCCAACACTGCCCGAATTGTTGGATTCTGGGCCGGAATCATCGCTTTTGCCCTGACCTTGGTCTTTGGAAGCCTCGATTCTGAGCATACCGAGGTCTCGCGGATGGCAGCTGTCGCCCTGCTCATGGCCATTTGGTGGATCACCGATGCCATTCCACTCGCCGCTACAGCTCTGCTTCCGCTGCTCCTCTACCCCACCCTTGGCATCATGACCGGAAAGGAAACGGCCCCGGTTTATTTTAACTACATCATTTTTCTCTTTATCGGCGGCTTTCTCATCGCGCTGGCTATGGAGCGATGGAACCTTCACCGGCGTATCGCCCTAATGATCATCGGTTTGTTCGGCTCACGACCATCGCAACTCGTTCTGGGCTTTATGATCGCCACGGCGTTTCTCTCCATGTGGATCTCGAATACGGCGACCTCCATCATGATGCTGGCCATTAGCCTTGCCGTTATTAAGCAGGCCGAAGACGCTTTTGGCGCCGGCAAGACCCGAAATCTCAGTCTCGCTCTCCTTCTGGGAGTCGCCTACAGCGCCAGCATCGGCGGGCTCGCCACTCTCGTTGGCACGCCGCCGAACCTCGCCCTGGTCAGGATTTTTGCCCTCAGTTTCCCCGGTGCCGAAGCCGCCGGATCTGAGATCGCCTTTGGCCAATGGATGCTTTTCGGCGTTCCCTTGATGCTCATCATGCTGGCCACAACGTGGCTGATCCTGACCCGGCTCCTCTTCCGGAGCGGCGATGAACTCACGCTCGATCCAGAAACAATTCGCAAAGAACGCGATCAACTCGGCCCTATGAGCTGCGAGGAAAAAATGGTCGCCGTCATTTTTGCCGCGACCGCCCTGCTCTGGATTTTTCGCAAAAAACTGGAGGTTGGCTCTGTCGTTATCCCCGGTTGGTCGGATGCGTTACCTTTTGGCAAATACATCGACGACGGCACCATCGCCATAGGGATGGCAATCGTCCTCTTCTGCATCCCGAGTCGCCGCCGGGAGGAGGGTGACGAAGAGAACTCCCATCGCACCCTGCTCGACACCGGCGTCTTCGCCAAGCTCCCCTGGCACATCATCCTGCTCTTCGGTGGAGGGTTTGCCCTGGCTTCGGGATTCAAGAACTCGGGACTTTCCGAATGGATCGGGCAGCATTTCGCCGGAATGGAAGGAGCACCCGAATGGCTGCTGGTCGGAGCCGTCACTGGTGGCATCACCTTTCTCACCGAGCTGACCTCCAACACCGCCACCACCGAAATGATCCTCCCCATCCTCGCGTCGATCGCCTCGGCGGCGAAAATTCACCCGCTCGTGCTCATGGTGCCGGCGGCCCTCGCCGCTTCCTGTGCGTTCATGATGCCCGTAGCTACGCCACCCAACGCTATCGTCTTTGCCAGTGGCCGCATCCGCATTGCTGACATGGCCAAAGCCGGTTTCATCATCAACCTGATCAGCATCATCGTCGTCACCGCGATCTTTCTCCTCCTCGGTCCTGCCGTCTTTCAGATCGATCCTGACACGCTTCCCGACTGGGCGAGGGCAAGCGCTGCCTCACCTTGATTCAGACAGGGTTCTAAAATCGGCAGGCTTTTGTAATGGTCAATCGAATATCTTTGCCGCTAGCTTGCCTTGAGGCCAAGTTCATTCGCCCCGCTCTCCCGAAACAACTTCGGGGGCACGGCACTCTCTCATGGCATACCGAACAAAAACCAAAGCTGCCGACTACATCCGCGGTCCAATTCTAACCGTGGTCGCCATTTCCGCCCTCTGGAAAAACGAAACTCGATTCGACTACTTCAAAGCGGCCAGCAACGCGGTTCACGCCCCCTCTTTGCCTCAATCGTCAGAGGAACGGGTTCTGTCTTACACGGGAGACATGGACCAATCTCTCGAGCTATCCGGCCAATACATCGAAACCTTCACCGGATATCTCATCGTCTATCGAAGCGCTGAGATCTACTGCTGGGATCGAGAACAAGACGACGACGGATTCGTCACTTGGAGCATGGAATGGATGAGCAGCGTTGAGAACAATTCGAGAAACAAGGGCGTTGAGCAGAAACTGAAATCCGGTCGCCTCCTTCCTCCCAACTACCAAGTGGGTGATCTCACCGTGAATTCGAAGAAACTGGAGTTTGTCGATTCTCGCGAAATCATTATACCCGGTCCCTTGCCTAAGACTGCGGAAGGAGCTGGCCTCGGTGTAGCAGGCCGCTACCTGTTCCTGAGAAAGGGCCGCCCCAAGGGCCTCGGGAACGAAAGAATCAGTTTTCAAGCGATCCCCGTTCCACCCACCGCCACCTGGTTCGGGAGGTTTTCCGGAGGCAAGGGAGTCGCTGACACTAGGGAAGAGCGACAGGGAATGATCAATCGCCTCATTCAAGATTCCGGAATACTCCACCATCTCGTCGCAGGAGAGAGAGACGTCGCCCTGATCACCATTCGTCGCCATGTCAAACGCTTGAAATGGATCGTTCGCGTGCTCGGAACCTTATTCGTCGTGCTTGGATTGCTCGACTTCTTCACCACCTTCCTCAGGTTCCTCTATCCCATCCCTGTGATCGGCCAAATCGCCGAGACCGGAGATACTCTTGCCGCGCTCATTCTCGGGCTGCCGCTTGCTGTCGGCACCATCGTGATCGGATTCGCGGCTGAGAATCCGCAGTTTCTGATTCCGATCCTCCTGGGGCTCATCGCCGGAATCTGGCTCCTCGTTTACCTGGCCAAGAAGCAACAGAAAACGGGGGAGGCCATCAGACAGTCGCTGGAAGCAGAACAGGGACAGGCACTGGAGACCAATGATTTGAAAAAACTCGAATACCGAGAGATGGCAGGTCTTCTCGCATCGAGTGAAAATCCGATAGGGACAAAGGAAATCAAGACGCTGGATGCCTTTGCGAAGAAGAACGGATTCGAAGCCGAGGAGCGAGCGACCCTCCTCCAGGAAGCTCAGGATACCCCTCCTCCTTTGGATAAGGCAGAGCTTCACCTGAAGTATCTGATTCGACTCGCCCTGGCTGATGCCGTGTTAACTCCCCGGGAAGTGCGATCCATCAGAGAGGCCGCAACCCAAGCCGGATACAGTCGCAGTGGTTTCCGGAAGCTCATGGCAGAGGTGTCGAAACAGGCAGAAAGCTTGAAAGCTTCCTGAGAGCGGCATCGAGTTTTGCCACCCAACAGGGTCAGGTCCCTCACTTTACCCTGTTGAATCCGCCCTCAGCCCCTGCTTGCACCGCGGCGCATCCGAATTACAGTCCACGCCACCCTAATTTCTTAGATCATGGCGCAGCGACGTAAGCAGTTCCCCTTCGACGAGTTTGAACCTCAGTGGCAAAAACACTGGGAGGAAAGCAAGACCTTCTCCGCACCGAACCCGGGCGACGAAGGATTCGATCCCGAGAAGCCGAAATACTACGTGCTCGACATGTTCCCTTATCCAAGCGGTTCCGGTCTCCACGTCGGCCACCCTGAAGGCTACACCGCCACCGACATCATCACCCGTTACAAGCGGATGAAAGGCTTCAATGTGCTTCACCCGATGGGCTGGGACGCCTTTGGTCTTCCCGCTGAGCAGCACGCTATCAAGACCGGCGAGCACCCTCGTATCAACACCCAGAACAATGTCGATACTTTCCGCGGCCAACTTCAGCGCCTCGGTTTCGCTTATGACTGGAACCGCGAAGTCAACACCACCGCACCGGACTATGTGCGTTGGACTCAGTGGATTTTCCTCAAGCTCTACAATTCCTACTTCAACGAGGATACCCAAAAGGCGCATCCCATTTCTGAACTCGAAGAAAAAGGATTCAGCCGGGAGGACATTGATGACCGTCGTCTTGCGTTCGTTGCAGAGACCCCCGTAAACTGGTCGCCTGATCTCGGTACCGTGCTGGCCAACGAGGAAGTGGAAGAGTGGCGCTCAAAGGGCCATACCGTAGAGCGTCGCCCGCTCCGACAGTGGATGCTGCGCATCACCGCTTACGCCCAGCGCCTCATTGATGAACTCGATAATCTTGACTGGCCCGAAGGCATAAAGTTGCTCCAGAAAAACTGGATCGGCCGTTCTGACGGAGCCGAGGTTAATTTTACGATCGGGGACGAAACAGTGACTGTTTTCACGACGCGCCCCGACACCCTTTTTGGTGCCACCTACATGGTGCTTGCGCCCGAGCATCCGCTCGTCGACAAAATCACCACTCCGAGCCTAAAAGACCAGATTGAGGAATACAAGAGTCGCTGCGCCGCCAAGTCAGATCTCGAACGAACCGAACTAGCCAAAGAAAAAACTGGCGTTTTTACCGGCGCTTACGCCATTAACCCTGTCAACGAAGAGAGAATCCCCGTCTGGATCGCCGACTACGTTATGATGGGCTACGGCACCGGCGCCATCATGGCCGTGCCAGCGCACGACGATCGCGACAACGAGTTCGCTGAGAAATTTGGTATCGAGATTATTCAGGTCGTCGAAGCTCCCGAAGGCAATGAAGATAAATGCTTTACCGGTAGCGGCACCGTCATCAACTCCGGTTTCCTCAGCGGCCTTTCCACCGAAGAAGCCAAGCAGAAAATTTGTGACTGGCTAGAGGAGCGGGATCTCGGCAAGGGAACTATCAACTATAAGCTTCGCGACTGGCTATTCTCCCGTCAACGTTACTGGGGTGAGCCTTTCCCTGTTGCCTGGAAAGACGGCAATCACTACGCCATTAGCGAAGACGAACTCCCTTTGCTCGCTCCTGAGCTTGAAGATTACAAGCCAACCGGCAATCCTGAACCAACCCTTTCCAAAGCGACCGAATGGGTGGAACTCGAAGACGGCAGTCTCCGCGAAACCAACACGATGCCCCAATGGGCCGGCAGCTGTTGGTATTATCTGCGCTATTGCGACGCGGGCAATACCGACCGCTTTATCAGCAAAGAAGCCGAAGCCTACTGGATGGGCAAGAACGAAAATACCGGAGGCGTTGACCTCTATGTTGGTGGCACCGAGCACGCCGTATTGCACCTACTCTATGCCCGCTTCTGGCACAAAGTTCTATTCGATCTCGGCTATCTCTCAACACCCGAGCCCTTCCACAAACTGGTGAACCAAGGACTCATTCTCGGCGAAGATGGACAGAAAATGTCCAAGTCACGCGGCAACGTCGTCAATCCCGACGACGTAGTCGAACAGTATGGCGCCGACTCGCTCCGTCTATACGAAATGTTCATGGGACCACTTGAGCAGGTCAAACCGTGGTCGATGAAAGGCGTCGAAGGCGTCTTTCGTTTCCTCGCCCGTGTCTGGCGCCTTGTCATGGACAACGATCAGGAAGGCAACTGGGTTATAAGCGAGAAGATCACCGAAGCTGAGCCTGACAAAAAGGTAAATAAAGCAATTCACGCCACCATCAAAAAGGTCGGTGAGGACATTGAAGGAATGGCTTTCAACACAGCCATTTCCCAAATGATGGTTTGCACCAACGAGCTCACCAAGCTCGAAAAAGTCCCAGCCTCATCCGTTATCACCCTTCTCCAACTGCTGAACCCATTCGCCCCTCACCTGACTGAGGAACTCAACGCAAGACTTGCGAAAGCCTTCGGCTCACTTAGCAGCGATGGTTTAGCTGACCGTGAATGGCCTCAATTTATCGAAGAATACCTCCACGAGGATGAAATTGAAATCGTTGTCCAGGTCAACGGGAAGGTCCGCGACAAGATCAGCGTGCCGTCGGAGGCGGATAAAGGCGAAGTCGAGAAACTCGCTCTTGAAAGCGAGAAAGCGCAGTCTTTTATCGAAGGTAACACTGTCCGCAAAGTGATCGTCGTGCCAGGCCGGTTGGTAAATATCGTGGCAAACTGAAGTTAAAACTTTAGCAATTGACCATCCTACTGATAGCTTTTTCACATGTCGCTCTCGCTGCATTTTAGAAAAGCCAAACTCTCTGCCATGTCTCTGGCGAGGGTTGGTAACCCTGTGCGCAACGAACCGCTGCGCACTTCTCAGGCTCTCTGCCGCTTCAAGGATGACGAAGCCGAGTTGCTGACGCACTGTTTTCTAAAGTGTTTTAAGTCGCTCGAACTTCATTCGCTGAGCCATCATACCGCCTTAGAAAACAACGAACTTTTTAACTACGCCTCCGCCGTCTTCGAAGATAGTGATCAACTTCTCGAAACCGGCGCCAATATTGCGCGCCACCTTCACGCGAAATCAAACCACCCGAACATTAAATCCGGTGACCTTTGCGTGGCTCTGATTGATGACATCGTTATCTCCGGTGAAACAACTCAAGCAATCAGTATCGTAAAGTCCGAGAGCAAGGTGCCCTTCCTACAGATATCAGAGCGGGACGGCGATCTTGTTCTCACAACCGAGCAGGGTATCTACCCCGAAAAAATCGACAAGGGCTGCCTCATCATCAATCACGGCAAAGCCGACGGTTATTCGATCTACCTCTTCGATAAGGGCGGGGGAAGCACCCAGTTTTGGATCCGCGATTTCGTCGGCGCCAAACCTGTCACCAATGATGACTACCTGACCAAACGCTACGCTGAGCTCTGCGTCGCCTTCGCCGAGGAAGGCATGGAAGAGGGCGCTCTCCAGGAAGACCGAATGGATGTAGCCAGCAAAGCGATCAATTACTTAAACGAGACCGACGAATTCAATATCGACGAATTTGAAATGACCGCCCTCGGAGAACCTGACCGAGTTCAGAAGTTTAAGGAATACAAAGAGAACTTCGAAGAAGAACACGGCCAACCCCTCAAGGAAAAGTTCTCCGTTTCCAAGAAAGAAGCAGAGAAAGCTGGTAACCGCCTCAAGAGTAAGATGAAGCTCGATGTCGGCGTCACAATGCAATTCTCATCCGGCTTCGTTCACGAAGCGGAGCGCTTTATGGAACGTGGCTTTGATGAGGATAAACGGATGGAATACGTCAAGATTTACTTCAATTCAGAAGTTTGACCGCCTCACCTTTTCTTTCCTGCTCCCAAGTCGTAGACCGGCCCCTCAGCCCGAATTTCATCGTGCAACTGGATCATCTGCTTCTTGAGCTCTTCCAGTTTCTCCGGCTGAGATTTCGAAAGGTCTCTCGTTTCATTAGGATCGTCCTTGAGATTATACATCGTGAAGTTACCCAGTTCGGCTTCCTTGATGAATTCCATGATGGGCATGCCTTGAGGCGGGGCCGCATCATTCACCGTGATCTCCTTTTGCGGCAACATGTTGGCAAGAATCTTGTAATCACCGACTCTCATGGTCACCTCTTTAGCCCCGCGAGCATGGTAGAGCCACCACATCATGGGAACGGGACGCTCCAACGGCTTACCGTCGACTAAAGCGGGAAACACATTGACCCCATCGACTACTTTGTCAGGTTGATAGTCGGCCCCGGCAGTAGCGGCGAGACTGGGTAGAAAATCGGTGCCATTCACCGGTTCGCGACTCGTCGATCCCGCTTCGATTTTCCCGGGCCATCGAATGATGCCGGGCACCTTGTAGCCCCCCTCGTGCATGTGGCCCTTGGCACCACGGAGATCTCCCGGCGAACCAAAGCTGCTCCCAGGGCGGTGCTCGGGGCCGTTATCCGAAGTGAAAATCACAATCGTGTTATCCCTCAAACCCTGCTCGTCAAGAAACTCCATGAGTCGTCCAACGTGATGGTCCAGCATGCTAACACACCCATAGTAGGTTGGCCCCTGCCCTTCCTTGGAACCCCATTTCACCTCGGGGCCGCCCTTCTTAATCGTCTTGGCCAACTCAGCCAATTCCTCGGTTTTGTAGGGCTCAATAAATTCTCGGGCCGCCTCAACCGGAGTGTGCGGCTCACTGAACCAAAGCACGCTCATGAACGGCTTTTCGGGATCACGGGCTTCGATGAAATCC
>Ga0160423_10001487_pt1 | contig 19583 bp, 22 predicted proteins | sample CRUFie14St8metaG_FD_108191 | JGI IMG/M metagenome (GOLD analysis project Ga0160423, IMG submission 108191) | Marine microbial communities from the Costa Rica Dome - CRUD Field 142mm St8 metaG | ecosystem: Environmental > Aquatic > Marine > Oceanic > Photic zone | place: Costa Rica: the Eastern... | reverse complement strand
CAGTAAATACATAAAAGCCAACCTATCTTTGTACTTTCAAAGTTTTGAAGATTTTATCAAGGTGCGTACAAACAAAGATGCCAATCCCAAGACATTTCGTTGGGTAGATTTATTTGTAAGCCCAACAGCAATGATTGCAAAAGAAACACCCAAATATAATACACCTCACCACTTGAGGTACGACCCAGAATATTACAGAATTAGAATTGATGTTGGGTACAATCTTGATGGGGTCGCTGGTGGCCTGAGAAACGCACTGGAAAAACAGAATGCATCATTCTTTCTTGTTTTAATAGACAACGAGATAGAAATCAATGAGGATATGAGTGTTAACGTTACAGCAAACTATAGAGCATATATTGAAGAAGCCATGGACTCAAATAAATTCAACGCACTCACCAGTCCAGAAATTGAAAAAGATAAAAAAGAACAAAGGCAGAGGTGGGAAGATGCCACCCAAGCTTACAAAGATGGAAACTGTACTGATTTGCAATTAAGACAAGTTAGGAATTATATAAATGGCCAAATGGATCGTTTAATCAAGAAGCAACACAAATCAATTATGACGAGTTTGATAAATCATGAAAGGGTTTTTTATGCTGACTTTGAGCCAAAAGATATTCAAAAATTCAGAGACACAGGGGCATTTGATGATATTCCAAGTTATAGTAATCAAGCTTTTTCTGTCGGACCCAATTCATCGGCTGCTGATCACTTGAAGAGTCTCATGAAAGACAAAGACAAAACACCTTGGTCAGAACATCCGAGTCCACATGAAGGGATGCGAGTCTATTACTTTTATCTAGGTGATCTAATGTACCTGTTGGCTTCAAACCTTTATGACAAAGATTCCGCTCGGCATGTTTCAAATGGCATATTCGCTGATCAAGACATTTATAAATCAGGAGCAGAGAACACTAAATTCCTGCTAATGGACTTTGATTATCACAACTCATTCTTAAAAACAGATAGTAGTAGAAGAACAATTAATGTAGCAGATGTACCCATTTCAGTTGATTTCTTCTTTGAATGGTATATCAACAATATTATCAAGAATGAAGTTACCACAATGGGAATAGGACAGTTCATAAGAAGAATGTTGACAGAAATGGTTACCGAGGCTATGGCTGAAGTTTGTATGACCGGAGAGGAGGGCCACTATGTCACCTTCCAGTTAGGTTCTATGACGGCAGGCGGCGTTGTTTTAACCGAAACAGATGGCAAAGCGCAGTTTGTTGATCCAATTACCAAAATGCTGTTCAAAGATAAGATGGACATCAAGGCTGACGCCAAGAAAGCGGCTGGGGCGAACCCGTATGTGCTAGACGTTGCTAGACATTATGGTAAAGCATTACCACTACCAAGGCTCCCTGATGAAGTAGCTCTTACAAAGGTCAAGAAGAACGGGATACAGGGCTTATATAACTACGTCTTTATATATGGAGACTTCGCAGACCCATATCATGATGGAAGAGGTGACGAAGAGATAGACAATTCCACAGGCACCTATCACTTACACCTTGGAAGAGACAGGGGGCTGGTAAAGAAAATTGGTTTTAGTAAAAACAATATACCATACCATAGAGAATCTAGAATGTTCAACCAAGGCCAAGCGGGTGAGTTACAATTATCTGCTGTGTATGACTGCGAAATAGATATGATTGGAAACACTTTATTTTTACCGGGAATGGAACTGTTTGTCAACCCCTATGGGTTTGGAGGACCTTTATTTGGAATGCCTCAAGAAAGACCTTTGGGTTTTTCAGCAACAGTTGCGGAGATCGATAGTATAAATAAAAAGATTAAAGAGGCTAGCGACGACGGATCAATAGACAACAAAGAAACCATAAAGATCTCCCACAGGGTTGAACAGGTAGAAGAAAGGGTTGCAAAGGATCAAAAGAAGGCATCAAAACTATACATTAACTCTTATGCTAATGTCATGGGTATAGGCGGATATCAATTAATTATAAGAATTAAATGTTCTATAAAGCCGGGATCTTTTTCAACTACACTAAACGCAAAGCATACTTATACTGGGTATCCTGCTGTAAAACAGGCAAACAGGTTCATGGACTTTAGAAACGCCGAGCCCGCAGAACTTTCAAAAGCCGACAGTGGTGGTACAACTGGGTGTTCCGCAGTGATCAGGAACATAGGTGATGATATTGATTAATACAGGAGGGGCAAAAGGTGTCTAAATACAAAGGTAGAAATGACAACGCAACATTAATAGGACAAACACATTACAGAGCACAGTACAAAGTAAAAGCTTTTGAAGACTCTGCTCTTTCTCAAAATGGTATTCATGAATCTGTTGTTGATTTTAATTTATCAGAAAAAAGATACTATGGTAAGATAGATGACGAAAACGACCCGGTAGTTGTAAAGTCATCGTCTTTGATCTCTTTGCAAGTCGCTGGTGGACAAGGACAAGATATAAAACTCGCTATCCCACCAATGGATAAAATGTTTTCCGACTTCCAGAGAAAATTTGTTCAAGCAGTTAGGCTTCAAAAAATACCTGATGATGACCCCTACTTGGCTAGTCCTCAAGCACATTATGCCTTTGTCGATCCGATAAGAGAATACAAGGTTTATATGTCTGAGGTCTTGGACGCCTTCAACCAAGAGTGGTTAACAATAGAAAAGAACTCCAGACAAGTTGTTAACATAGAAGGATACATAAAACAATTTTTATTGTATCAAAAGATGATGGGGTCTGAGTTTCCTGTGACTTTGACAGGATGGAGAAAAAGTAAAAGATCCAGTGCCCTTAGCACCGGTATGGTTTTGTCTATAAGTAATCTTGACTGTGCGGTGGATTCTGATAAGGAAGTTTTCTTGTTCAACAAGAACTGCGTTCAGTTTTACCTACAAGCCTGCAAGCAGTTTGGTTTTTCCGTATCTAGAAATTGCCCTTGGCTACTCTATGCTGATTTGGCTGGTGCTGGATCAAGTCGTTTTCTTTCTAATGCTGGTGTATTGTCTGTTAGAGACTTTTTTACAAAAAATTACACAAAGACCTATACTCTTGATGTTGAGCTTTTAAGGTCGCTTGTAAGAAAATCTTATTCTGATTTTATAAAAGAAAATGTATTCTTTAAGAGAGTTAATATTTGCAGTAAAGATAATAATAAGTTAATATATAAAAATATATTTAGGAATACTATTAATAAATTAACTTATAATGAAAATTATGATGAATATTATTGGATTCCTTATTACATTAAGATTAGAAATATAGAAGATGAAATGCCTTATGATGAACCAGCAATCGTTAGAATCATACAAAAAGCATCAGAGTTTGAAAAATTACTTGACACTTCGTCAGCAATGAGTTATATTAATGAACAGTTCCGAAAAAAATATCGATATGCCCATGGTGGATATCTGTATTATGCTAAGCGGGCTGAAGAAAGAAGAAACTTATCTGAACGGAGGGATGATGAAGACGTTTCAAATTATTGATGACAAGCAACAATGCACTGGATTATTCTTGGATAGCAAAATCCAACACAGAGAATTATCAAATGACCTAACAGGTACTTGGACCTACCACCCACTACTGAGACAGACTGAACATGACTTAGCTTCTCTATACTGTGGAGGACAAAGTATTGAGGACATCTGCCCTGATCACCTCAGAGATCGTTGGGATGTGAGAAAGAAAAAGATCGAGTCTTTTGTGAGATCCTTTTTGGTCTCAAAGGTTAACCTTGATGATATCTGCTTCTACGATCTAGTACCCAACACCCACTTGGAACACTATTACAACCTAAAGAATCAGATTACTGAGCATGTGTTGTCTAACATGGAACGCCCAAGAAACTATTCTTTTCTTCGAAACACAACAGAAACGATTTATGATATCTCTCGACAAGATGTCAGACTTAATTGGGACTATTTAAAGAGCAGATATTCCAAGGATCTTAAAGCTAAGTCGTTTTGGGATAGGTTCTACGGAACAACCCCTAGAGTGGTCTATGATCTGTTCGGATCAAAAACGGGCCGCTTGTCTACAAAGTCTGGTTCTTTTCCAATCTTAAATTTTAAGAAAGAGTTGAGACCAGCCGTTGTACCAAAGTGGGATTGCTTTGTAGAGTTGGATTATAATGCTGCTGAGGTGCGTACACTACTTTCACTATCAGGAAAAACACAACCAAAAGGAGATATTCATGAGTTTAACGCCGCTAACATATTTGATGATGAAACAACAAGAGAGGATGCAAAAAGAAAATTCCTCGCATGGCTATACAACCCAGCCTCTGAAAGAGTACGATCCGATTACTATGATCGAAGCACAGTACTCAAACAATTTTATGATGGAAGTGCTGTCGAAACTCCATTTGGTCGCAAAATTGACAGTGATGACTATCACGCTCTCAATTATTTATTGCAGTCTTCTTCCTCGGACAATTTTATCACGCAAGCCAACAAAATCGCTAGATACCTCCAAAACAAAAAGACTAACGTAGCTTTTCTAATCCACGATAGCATTGTTCTTGACATGCCATTCGAAGAACGTCACTTGGTAAATCAAATCGTCGAGATATTTGAAGATACTACGCTAGGAAAGTTCCCTAGCAACATCAGCATAGGAACCAACCTTGGTTCTCTGGCGAGGTTATAATGTTTGTATTAGGTGTAGGTGAGGCTGGTAAAAATATAGGGTCATTAGTGGCCCAAATTTCCAATCTGAAGGCTTTTCCCGTTGATACTGATGGCAAGGTGCCAATCAAGTCTACGCATGAAGAATATGAGGAATGTGGACCTTCTGTGGCTAAGAAGTTAAGGCTACCAAAAGACAAAGATGTTGTCGTTGTAGTATGCGGAGCAGGAAAAGTATCAGGCATTATTCTTTCTTTACTGGAAAAATTAAAAGATAGAAACCTAACAGTGTTCTATATACAGCCTGATCCATTTGTGCTGTCAAAAACACAAAAACTTCAAAACAAAGTTGTTTTTAATGTACTTCAGCAGTATGCGAGATCAGGTCTTTTAGAATCAATGTATATATTTTCAAATAAGAATATAGAATCAATTGTAGGAGCATCTTCTATATCCAATATGTATGAAAAGATAAACGTAACCATCGCCAACTACATAGCGACACTGAATTGGTTTGAAAACACCAAGCCTATCATTGGCTCCACTCATGAGCCAAAAGAAATCTCTAGAATTAGAACCATTTCTCTTTCTGAAATTGACGATGAGGCTGAAAAATTATTTTATGACCTTGAGAACATTACAGAGAGTAGCTTCTATTACTCTGTTTCAAAAGAATTTATAGAAAATGAAGAAAACTTCTTGACAAGGATAAAGGAACGTGTTATATTATATGAGGAAAGGGACATTGAGTGCTCTTTCGGTGTATGGGAAAACGAATCTGATGTATCTTATATCTATTCAACAAAGTACACACACTTTATCCAACAGGAGGTGACCTAATAGACTTACTAAATGTTGTTTCGAAGTCAACCAACAAAAAAAACTTCAACTTTTTTTCAAAAATAACTTGACAAATGAAGGAGAACATGTTAAATTATAAGAGTCTAACGACAAAACTAAAAAATTTCATAATCAATAAACAAAAGGAGGATATTATGAATAACACTACAATCAACACTACTGTACACACTGGTACTTTCACTAAGGCTGACGGAAGCCAACGCACCATGCGATTTGTTCGCTTTAGCGACATCCCTGCAAGCTATCGAGGCGACTCTACGCCACGAAGCAACGGAAGCGTCGAGACCGTCTATGATGTTGATGCTAAGGGTTACCGAACCTTTAACAATGGCACCATTGTTGGTAGCCTCTCTTCCTCTAAGGAAGTTGTTACCTTCGGGTAAACCCTGTAAAGAGTTTGGTGGCTCTCTGAAAAAGCCACCGCTTTTTTTTATAAACAATAGAGATATAAAGGACGGTTGTCGTGTTGAAAGACAACCAAGTGAAACAAAAATATCAACCAATACTTGACAAGGTATCTAAACTATGTTATATTATAAATTGGCAGTGAGATGAATCTTGCTGACCTTAGTCAAACCTAAAGGAGAAATTACTATGGCTATTGATATCGCAAAAATGAGAGCTAAGCTTGAAGCCTCTAAAAACCCTCAAGCACGTAAGGAAGATTCCACAAAGTGGAAGCCCTCAGAAGGAGATCAAACTCTTCGTATCCTACCCACACAAGATGGTGACCCATTCAAGGAATATCATTTTCACTATAACGTAGGCAAGAACCCCGGTATTCTTTGCCCAAAGAAGAACTTCGGAGAACAATGCCCAATATGTGATTTTGCATCTGCACTCTGGAAAGAGGGAGTAGAGCAAAATGATGATAATGCTAAGCGTGAAGCAAAGAAACTCTTTGTTCGAAAGCGTTATTTTTCACCAATTCTTGTTCGAGGTGAAGAACAGAAAGGAGTAAGAGTATGGTCTTATGGTAAAATGGCTTATGAAACCCTATTAGGTTTGGTATTGGATCCAGATTATGGAGACATTTCTGATCCAGAAACAGGCACAGATATTGTACTGACGTACACTGTGCCGGGAACACCCGGCTCTTTTCCAAAGTCTCAAATTAAACCTCGACGCCGTCCCTCCGTTTTATGCGATGAGAGTGTGGCTGACTGTCAAGAACTGATTGACTCGGTGCCTGACATTTCGAGCATCTTCACCAGACTTACGCCTGAAGAAGTGCAAGCAAAGCTTGATGAAAGTTTTTCGTCTGAAGCCTCTGCTGAAAGCAAGTCATCTGAGACTAATAAATATAATGCTAATGACTCAGTCCAGTCAGCATTTGAGAAGCTTATGGCTGAATAGCCGAGTGTTTACCGTCTGGCCCCAACGGTATATAAAGCGGGGCCTTTTATTACACAGGAGAAAAGTAAATGAAATATATGTTACTACCGCTACTACTGATTGGTTGCGGGGATGAAGAAAAAGATTCTGCTACAGAAGAGTCTGCTGAAGAGCAGGAGCTAGAGAGTCAAGAAGAGTCATCCGAAGAATCAGAACAATAAAAAAAGGAGTATAATTATGGGAGAGGTATTAAAAATGAAAGCAGGTAAGATTGATTTAGATGCAATGCGTAAAGGGATTAACAAGAGAACAGGGCTGAACGTAGCTCATGATCTTTCTCAAGGAAGTCCAACTATTGTAAAAGAGTGGATCCCAACAGGATCTCGATGGCTAGATTCTATTACCTGTAGGGGTAAACGAGCAGGAATCCCTGTTGGTAAGATTACTGAGATTGCTGGTTTATCAGCGTCAGGAAAATCATTTATGGCAGCTTTGATTTCTGCAAACGCTCAAAAGATGGGTCACACTGTTGTTTATTTTGATGCCGAATCAGCCCTTGATGATACTTTCTTAACTAAAGCAGGTTGCGATGTCAAGAACATGATTTATGTTCAAGCCATTAGTGTGGAGAAAGTCCTAGGAGAGATAGAAAATCTTATGGATGAGTACCCACACACGCAATTTCTGTTCATTTGGGATAGTATAGCAGCCACTGCTTCAGAGAAAGATATTGAAGGAGACTTCAATCCACAATCCAGCATGGCGGTAAAGCCTAGAATCTTCTCAAAGGCTTTTCCTAAGCTAACGATCCCACTTGCCAATAATCAGTGCACTCTTGTTCTTATTAACCAACTCAAGACTAATATTACTTCCAATGTTGCAGAGGCCATGACTACGCCATGGATTGCACCGGGTGGTAAAGCTATTGAGTACTTCTGCTCGCAGCGTATTTGGTTAACAAAACGAAAAGCAAAAGCAGGATATGTTAATAATGACAGGGGTTTACGTATTGGCTCTGAGGTCAAGGTGAAGATTGAAAAATCTCGCTTTGGCACGGAAGGTCGAACCTGTACCTTTAAAATAATTTGGGGCTCAGATGTGGGCATCCAAGACGAAGAGAGCTGGTTCGAAGCCATAAGACTCTCGGGTACGGACAAGATGAGTAGATCTGGTGCTTGGTATACTATTGTCGATAGACAAGGTAAAGCCCATAAGTTCCAATCTGCCAAATGGCTAGAGAAGCTTGAGGATGACAATTTTAGACAAGCAGTATTCGATATTATGGATGAAGAAATCATTCAGAAATTTGACTCTACCCAAGAAGAAATCGACCTTCAAGAAGAATAAAAACAGAGATCAATGGTGTTTTTCCCCTCCGTGGTAATTCCATTCCACGGGGGGTTTTTTTATTTGACAAACGATATAAATCGTGTTATATTATATAAAACGGAGGAACCATGTACAGAGATACATCAAATCAATCAGGAGATCGTAGCGAGATTACGGTCTATCTTGACCTAATTAAGAAGGGGTGGATTGTTAACACACCATCCTCAAGGGATGCGGTCTACGACCTTGTTGTCGATAGAGGTAGTCACTTTGAAACAGTGCAGGTTAAAACAATGAGTGGCAACTCGATTACTAAAGTTGTTGACCGCTCCGGAGAACGTGTCAGCCACAATGGAAAAACACGAAACTCTCTAGACTATGCTGAGCATGGCATTCACTGGCTAGCAGGTGTCTCTAAAGCAGGAGAGATCTTCTACTACAAATTAAATACTTACAAGGATATCCCATCCAAGTCATTCAGTGTCAACAAGTGGCATCAAGATGGCTTCCCAGTTAATTCAGTTGCCAAGAGGCACACTCGGGAGTCCAAATGAATGATAAAAGACTTTTGATTATCGATGGCCTGAACATGTTTCTTAGGTCTTATATTATCAACCCAACCATGGATCCAAAAGGTGTGGCTATAGGGGGCTGTGTTGGCTTTCTGAAGAGCTTACAGAAGTGTGTTAGGGACTACCACCCAAATGAAGTTATAATCGCTTGGGATGGCCATGGAGGCTCGCAAAAGAAACGTTCCATCAACAAGAACTATAAGGAAGGAAGAAAACCTTTGAGGTTCAATCGTAGAATGATTAAGCTTGATGAACAAGAGCAAGCAAAAAACAAAGCATACCAACAAATTCGCACAATGCAGTACATAAATGATCTACCTATTATTCAGGTTATAATAGATTACGTTGAGGCTGATGACATTATATCTTATGTTGTCCAGCACGATAAATACAAAGATTACAACAAACTAATTGTATCGAGTGACAAAGACTTTTACCAACTGGTTGATGAAAAGACAGCAATATTTAGACCAATACAAAAGAAGGTAATAACTCTACCTATTATATTAGAGGACTTTGGTATCCACCCTAATAACTTCGCACTTGCCAGAGCCATCGCCGGGGATCCATCTGATAACCTTAAGGGTGTTCCAAGGGTTGGGCTTAAAACTGTGAGTAAGAAGTTTGAGTTTCTTTCTTCACCATTCGAGGTGGATCTGGATACAGTGATGGAGCATTGTCACAAAGTAGATAAACAACTACAAGTGCACAAAAATATTTTGTCACACAAAGCACTTATTGAAAACAATTATGACATTATGCAACTGTACAAGCCCAACATGGCTCGGACAAATAAGTCAGTTATAGATTACGCAATTAGCAATTTTGAATTTGAATACAATAAGATGGGCTTTACTAAAATGCTTTTTTCAGATGGCATTGGGAGTACTGATTTTTCATCTTTATTTAGGGTTTGTGCAGACATTACCAACCTTAATCAATAGGCTCAAGAAACCCGAAAAGAACATAAAAAAAAGTTTTTTTTTGGTTTGACATTTCACTAAATCATGTTATATTTAACATTACCAACGGAGGACAATATGCAAAATAAACAAGAAACATTTACGAGATACGGAAAACATTTTCAAGAAAAACTATGTCGCCTTATGATTGAGGATCGACCGTTTTGTGACCAGATGGAGGAGGTTATCGATATAGACTTTTTCGAAAAAGCATATCTGAAAACATTTTGTAGTATTGTTTTGGACTATCGCAAAGAATATGGTACACACCCAACGTATGATTTGCTAGCAATGAAGATTAAGGGTGACATTGTTGACCTAGATAAAGCAACACAGACTCAAGTTAGAGAGTTCTACGCCAGAGTTTTATCTAGTAGGAGCGAAGTCAAGGAAGAACAGTGGGTCAAAGAAAAAGCCTTAGACTTTTGTAAAAAGCAGGTTCTAAAAAAAGCTATGTTAAAATCTGTTGGGCTTTTGAAGTCCTCATCGTTCGACGAGATCCAAAAAGTAATCGAGGATGCATTAAAACTAGGAACAGATAACAACTTTGGTCACGATTATTTGAAAGATTTTGAGAGTAGGTTCCTAATTAAATCTAGAAATCCTGTTTCCACTGGTTGGTCGAGAGTCGATGGTATTTGCCAAGGCGGACTCGGTAAATCAGAGCTTGGTGTGGTGATTGCACCCACTGGTGCTGGGAAATCTATGGTTTTAGTATCTTTGGGAGCACAAGCGGTTCAAGATGGCAAGACAGTTGTCCACTATACTTTAGAACTTGCAGACAGTGTTGTCGGGTCAAGATATGATTCAAAGATTACCGGAATTGAATTGAGAGATTTACACGCTAACAAAGAAAGAATTAGAGAACAGGTTCAGGATGTCGAGGGTAGACTTATTATTAAAGAATACCCAACAAAGTCTGCATCTACGAGAACTATTACAAATCATATTGAAAAACTTAAAAAGAGAGGGATTCACCCCGACATGATTATCTTGGACTATGCTGACTTGCTTCGCCCTGTGAAAGGCACAAGTGAAAAACGTCACGATCTAGAAAACATCTATGAAGAACTGAGAGCAATCGCTCAGATAAACGAGTGCCCCGTGTGGACTGCTTCACAAACAAACCGTAGTGGTCTGAATGCAGAAGTGATTACAATGGAGGCAATCTCGGAGGCCTTTAATAAATGTTTTGTTGCTGACTTTATCTTTTCACTGTCTCGCACAGCAGAGGATAAGCAGTCTAACGGCGGCAGAATTTTTATTGCCAAGAATAGAAACGGACCAGACGGTGTAGTGTTCCCAGTCTTTGCTGACTGGCGCAATGTATCAATGAAGGTCTTGGAGAGACCAACTGATGAAGAGGACGTACCCCAATCATCAGGACAAGCACTGAGCTTTATAAAGAAAAAGTATGCAAAATTAAGTAAATAAGGAGAAAACGGATGGACGCAACTAACAAAATTTTATCGGACATAACTGTCCACATGAAGTACGCGAGGTTTAGAGAAGACCTTGGTAGAAGAGAGAACTGGCAAGAGCTAGTAACACGAAACATGAATATGCACATAAAGAAGTTTCCAGAACTGGAGAGTTCAATCAAAGAAGCATATAAATATGTTTATGAAAAGAAGATCTTACCTTCGATGAGATCTATGCAGTTTGGGGGAAAACCGATAGAGGTGTCCCCTAACCGTATTTTTAATTGCGCCTATGCTCCTGTTGATGATTACCGTGTCTTTGGTGAGATAATGTTTTTATTGTTAGGCGGCACAGGAGTTGGCTTTTCTGTTCAGCACCACCACATTGAAAACCTACCATTAATTAAAAAACCAAACCAAAAAAGAACCCGACGTTATTTGATTGGCGATTCGATTGAGGGTTGGGCTGATGCTGTCTCCGCCTTAATTAAGAGCTATTTTTCTGGCACTTCTAAGTTACGATTTGACTTTTCTGACATTAGGCCAAAGGGTTCAACCTTAGTCACCAGCGGTGGAAAAGCCCCCGGCCCACAGCCATTGAGAGAATGTCTCGTAAAAATTGATGGACTGTTATCATTGAAAGACGACGGGGATCAGCTTAGTTCTCTTGAGGTCCATGACATAGTTTGTCACATTGCTGATGCTGTGTTGGCAGGAGGCATTCGCAGAGCAGCACTTATCTCTCTATTCTCTATGGAAGACGAAGAAATGCTTGCCGCAAAGACTGGCAAGTGGTGGGAAACAAACCCACAAAGAGGAAGAGCAAATAACTCTGTAGTGATTATGCGCCATCGAGTTGATGAAGAAATGTTCTTTGACCTGTGGGAAAGAATTAAATCTTCTGGCAGCGGCGAACCCGGTATTTACTTTACAAATGATAAGGACTATGGTTGCAATCCTTGTTGTGAAATCTCACTGCGACCATATCAATTTTGCAATCTTACGGAGGTTAATGTAAGCAATGTACAAGATCAAACTGACTATGAAAATCGTTGCAGCGCTGCTGCTTTTATTGGCACACTTCAAGCTTCATATACTGATTTCCATTATCTTCGCCCCGTTTGGCAGCGAAACACTGAGAAAGATTATCTTATAGGTGTATCAATGACAGGTATCGCTTCTGGCACTGTACTCAAGTTGGACATGAAACAAGCAGCCAAGGTAGTAAAGAAAACAAACGCTGACTTAGCAGAGAAGATTGGAATCAAACCAGCAGCAAGATGCACAACTGTGAAACCAGCAGGCACAACCTCGTTGACCCTTGGTACTTCAAGTGGTATTCATGCTTGGCACAATGAACACTATGTCCGCAGAATCCGAGTTGGTAAGAACGAACCCATCTATTCCTACCTTGTAGACAATCATCCCAATTTGATTGAGGATGAATTCTTTAGACCACATGACACGGCAGTTATCTCTGTACCTCAGAAAGCTCCCGAAGGAGCCATCACAAGAAAAGAGAGTGCACTGCAATTACTCAGAAGAGTTAAGAAGGTTCATGCTCAATGGGTGAAGGCTGGTCATCGCAAGGGACAGAACACTAATAATGTTTCTGCAACAATTACTATAAAGCCAAACGAATGGGATGGTGTTGGTAATTGGATGTGGGAGAACAGAGATTATTATAACGGACTTTCTGTTTTGCCATACTCTGATCACACATACAAACAACCACCGTTTGAAGATTGTAGTGAAGAGACTTATGTAGAAATGCAAAAACACTTAGAGCACATTGACCTTGATAATGTAAGAGAGTCGGAAGACAACACAGATCTCAAGGGCGAGTTAGCTTGCGCAGGCGGCTCCTGCGAAATATTTTAAACACATGGAGGAATAATGAAGCCATTAAATAGACACCTATTGATTCGACCAATAGAGGAAGAAAGAGAAAAAGAAGACTCAGTGATAGTGTTACCCACTGATTATGAAAAGCCACTTGCACCTTACGTGGTTGCTGAGTTGCTTGACTTCGCACCTGATTGCCAGAAGGAACACGTTGTAGGTTCAACAGTTGTTTTGGAGAGAAGAATGCTAAATACTCTTGAAATTCATGGTAAAACATACTATTTAGTATTAGAAAATTATCTATTTGGGAGATTAGATTTATGAAACTCAATGTAAAAAAATTAAAACAATTGATCTCGGAAGTCTTAGAGGAGAAGAAGTCCGAGTCTATGCTATTGGAAGAGCCGACAATAGATGAAATGGCAACCGGCCAATCAGTGGCTGATCGAGTAGATCCAAACACTCGACCTGAGCGCACTGCAAAAGAATTTGTTGTTATGTCTTCTGATCGTGGAGAGAGAAGCGATGCAGAAAACAAACAAATGTATATAGAATTTAAACAAAAAGTTAAAGCTGCTGGCTTTCCGTTCACCGAGTTTGTTGGTTCTTGGGAAGAAACCGATGAAGAGTCTGGAGAAAAGAGAAGAGTTACAGAGCAGTCAGTAATTATTTACTCTGACAAAAGAGAAGATGTACCAGAGCAGTCCGAAGAATTGTTTGAACTTGGTAAGCGTCTCTCCGCTGAGTACAAACAGGAAGCTTTTATCTATGGCGAACTTGTGGACTCTAAGGGTGGCCAAACAAGAGTAATTCAAGCATTTGACGCTGAGGGCAACGTCCAAGATTGGGGCGGTCCATGGTCATCTGTTGAAGCTGTGAAAGAGGATGATCCGTTTTGGTCTAAAGTGCGTGGTTCTGGTAAAGGAGCCCCATTTCAGTTCAAGGAACATCAAGAATATATTGAAGTTGAGGCGCCAAACTCTGTCATCGAGGCTATGAAAAGAGCCAGCGAACATAAAGGAAAGAAAATCCGATTCGTTCGGAGGAAGTCTTGAAAACATATGAAAAATCAATTGACTTATACGGTGATGGACATGGCTCGGTTACCTATGTTGATCATCTCGGCAGCGACCTTACCATTGTCAATGCTGCTAGGGTTTCTTTTGGTAATGAGAAATCTGAACTGGATTCCAAGGATAAACGACTTATTAATTACCTCATTAAGCACCGCCACACTTCAACGCTTGAGCATAACGTTATTACTTTTAAGTTTGTTGTGCCTTTGTTTGTGCGCTCTCAGCACCATCGCCATCGAACGTGGTCTTATAATGAAATCTCACGCAGATACACAGATAGGAATTTAAGGTTCTACGAGCCTGTAGTATTCAGGACTCAACATAAATTAAATCGACAAGCCAGCAATCAAGACGACTTGTTAGATCCAATTCTAAAAAGAAAGAGTTATGTATGTTCTGAGCCAAGACAAGTAAGGGCATCACAAGTTATAAAAGAACACCATCGCGACAGCGTTGATCTATTCGATGACTTACTAGCCGGTGGTGTGTGTCGAGAACAAGCCCGTGGGGTTCTTCCACAAAACTTATACACAGAATACTATGGTACTTGTAATTTAAATAACCTAGTTAAGTTTGTAGACTTACGATTGCATGAGGGGGCGCAATGGGAAATTCAACAAGTAGCAAAAGCAACACTAGAAATTGCCACAGACCTCTTCCCTGTAGCTGTAAAAGCATACAGGAAAAGCAAATATGGCGATGAGGACAAAACCACAGTACAATCTTGAAATAGGCGATCTGGTTAGGATAAATGAGAGAGCTATAAAGTATGAAATAATAAGAACAAAACCAAATGTAGGAGTAGTAGTGTCAAAACCATATTGTTATATCAGTACAGAATATGAAGGCCCAGACATAGATGCAGCCATGGTAGAATTAGAGCACTGGTGTTACGACATTTTATTTGGTGACGAAATTACAAGAATGATGCCAGAGGATTTCATTGAACCTCTTTTTTATTTTAAAGATGAGAGGGACAAATGAATGAAATGGCGTTTAAAAATTTAAATATTGGTGGCTCACTTACAGCGTTAATGCATGCATATGTAACTGAGACTCCCATTATAATCGACATACCACACATGCCCTTTGAACTGGAGAAGTGTCCTGCTCATTGGGACTTGAGCTTTTTAGGTTTCTCTAGGAGAACAGAGATAAATAAAATTAATGTCTGGGAAAGGCTGACATTTCTGCTATCAATGGCTGGCCTTGTTGTGTTCCCGAACAACATAAAGAGTGCGAGGTGTGAAGAGAATAATATGATCCTTGTTCTGACTGGCAACAAAAGATTTAAAGTGACATACCAAAAACTTTTTAGCTTTGATAGAGACACAAAGGATTATGTTTTGGCATACGATTGGTTTGATGTAAAAACTGGATCTGTACACGCTCATCAAAACATCTACGACACAGATAACTTTTGTCACGAAGTGATCTTTTACCCATCCAATCGGAATGGCACTAAGAAAGGCATGATGGACGCTTGTGCTGTATCCAAAATACCCTGCCACTTAGTGGATGATATTGATTATTCACCAATCTATGCAAGGCTTAAGGTGATCAGCATGATGAGAAGCCTTGGCATCAAAGGAAAGGTGAATGGGTACAACAAACGTGGCCAAGCCGAACACCTTCCCATCAAAATAGAACATACTCACAGGGATATATCTAAAGTAATTTCTAACGAACTAAGTCTAGAAGATTTAATTTTACTTCGCCCAAACAAATATGGTAACCTATGGAAACTAACGAAACAATTCATATCGCAAAAACATTTTTCAACCTTACAGGCATAGTTCCCGTAGCTGGACAGCCTCTAGACTTTGCGATGGATTGGCACGATTGTTTGACCCCCATCGCACCGAACTACACAATGGTTGAGCATGCTGTTTATGAGTGCGCATGGGCTGGCTGTAAGTCGATATGGCTCGTTTGCCATTATGATATGGAGCCCTTGATTCGCTATAGGCTTGGTGATTATATACAAGATCCAGTGTGGGTCAATCGCACCATGTCCAAGCACCCAAGCGAGCACCAAAAAAGAATACCAATATATTATGTACCAATCCACCCAAAGGATCGTGATCGCAGAGACTGTCTTGGGTGGAGTGTTTTGTATGGAGCACTCGTTGCACTAAAGGTACACTCAAAAATCAGTCGTTGGACAGTGCCAGATAAATACTATGTCTCTTTTCCCTATGGAATCTTTGACCCAAAAGAGCTACGACCTTTTCGTTCTCAAATTTCGTCCGCCCAAAATTTTTTCGTCGCCAAAAATTCAGATTTGGTAAACATGAATCACTATACATCTTTTACGTTTGGCAAAGATGACTTTGTGAGGTACAGAAGGCAAATAAGAAAGGGTACCGGAATGTTTAAGAACTCAAATGACGACATTCCAAATGAAAAACTCCCGATAGAACAAAGGTATTCAGCCCGGTTCTTCGCGCTAAAAGATATATTTTCAGATTTGAGAGAAGATGAGGGCAATATATTCGAACCAACCTACTTTTATAACGTGGGTAGTTGGCATGACTACGTTTCCTACCTATCTTCCCCCCACGCGGCCGAGATTACACGTCCACCAAAAGAAATTATGGCCTATCACGAATTTAACTCTATAGGCAAGGACAGAGAAGACTAATTATGGTATGTCATGGCTTATAAACTTTAGAAAATACAAGAAGAACGTAAAGAACCTACTCTTTGCCAGATCAGAGCTAGAATATCAAGAAATCATACTAGAGGACGCCCATCAGGACTTTGAAATCGCATATTTGCAGTATTGTGCGGAAAACAACATAGATGTGCAGAAACTAAACAACGACAATCAGCAAAAAGTGGATGAAATCTTTACAGAAACAAGTGCAAAAAAGAATGAACTAATTCACAAGCCTGTTGAGAAAGCACAAGAGAAGACAAAAGTATTTAATGCAATTTACAGGGATATAGCCAAAAAGCTACACCCAGATAAGCTATCAGTGTTTCTTCCGGCAGAGGAAATAAAAGAAAAAGAAGATATGTTCAAGAAAGCGGCCGGTGCAATGAAGAATTGTGACTGGGGGAAGCTGCTTGATGTTGCCGACAAACTAAGCATAAAGCCAAAAACTTTCGACGGAATGGAAGAGCAGATTGAATCAGAGATAAAAAAAATAAATAAAATAATCGAATACAACAACAACACCTATAGTTGGTTATGGGTAAATTGTGAAACTGATGAGTGTCGAGAAAAAGTAATATTAAACTTTTTAAATCAGCTATTTGGTTATACCCCTAGTTAATATGTGGAAGTAAAATTAAAAAACTTATTAATATTGTCAAGTTTTTTCTTTAACCTATTGTTAGGTGTGCTGATATACTATTTACATGAAAGGGTAATGTTTCTAGAAAAGCAAGAAAGAGTGCTAGAAATAAACTTTCACATGGAGAAAAAGAATGAGTGAAATGAAATTGATCATGGAGAATTGGAATACATACTTAACAGAATCTGTTGAGGAACCAATTGAAACCTATGGACAGTTGAGAAGCCAATTAGACACGGCCATCAGAACAAAAAAGAAATCAGCTTTAAAATCTTTTGGCATCGGCTTGGTTTTCGATGTTCTAGGCGGTGGTGCTTTTGTGAGCGCAGCGCAACTCATAAAGACTATGTACTCCTTACCGGATGAGAAAAAAACGGGAACTGTTCTTGACACCTTTCTAAATGTGGACGATGACGTTTCAGCCATCGTGGACGACAATCTGGAAAACGCTTTCTTGCAAGACTTTGTCGAGTTCGTTCAAAAGCAACCAGACGAGAAAAGAATAACAGATAATGTAACCGTCGAGTTGCAGAAATATATTGCCAAGAAGTACAACCAAAACACAGTAAAGACATAAAACACAAACTACTTATCAATATAAATGGAGGGTTTATGTATGGCGACTTTAACAAAAGACGATGTATGGAAAGTAGTGCAAATGGGATTGGCCGTATTGGTGTTACCACTTGCAGGCTGGGTTTGGAATATGAACGTTCAAGTATCAAATCTTGAGAATGACTTGGGCGATGCAGAGAGAGTAATTGAGGTACTTGAGGCTAAAAAGGCTCAATATGAGGCGAAAGAGGTCGAACTCGCCTCTCAGATCATCGGCATCGAGAAGGATATAGAATATATGAAAGGCTCATTGAGCAGAATTGAAGAACTGGTTACGAGGAGAAGTTCACAATGATTTATTTATTGTTGGGGTTGGCGTTAGCTGCCGAGCCCACCGATGATCTAAAGCGAGACATGAAGGCATTAGAACTTTTCTTGCAAGACGAAGAGGATCATAAGAAACATTGTCCTAAAATAAAATGGGAACAGCCTGATATAAAGGTATACAAGAAAGAACTAAAATCACAGTTACCAAAAAACTGCAAGTAAACGCTTGACAAGATAGCCTAGACATGTTATATTGCATATATACCGGGAGGGTAATATGACAATCAACTTAGGCTATGCCTGTATAAATGAAACACTAAAGAAAGAAAAAATCACCTGCAATCGTGGCATGATCAAGCGCACCTTTCAAGAGAAGGGTATCTCTTATGCATCCGAACTTGCACTAAGCAACGTACAAGCACTCAAGCGCATTATTGAGTGGAACAACGCTAACGATATCTCTGTGTATCGTATGACTTCGTGCTTGTTTCCTTGGATGTCTGAGTATGACGTTTTCGACTTACCTGATATCGACGCCATCGCAGATGTCATGGCGCAAGCTGGCAAGATTGCAATGGACGCTGGCCAAAGATTGTCTTTCCATCCCGGTCCTTTCAATTGCCTTGCATCACCAAATGATGATGTTGTTCGTAAGACCATCGCAGAACTCGATGCCCATTCACTCCAGATGGATCTAATGGGTCTTCCAGCTTCGCCTCGTGCCAAGATCAACATTCATGTGGGTGGTGCATACGGCGAACACGACAAGGCTATGGCTCGCTTTTGCAAAGCAGTCGAGCGCCTAGAGGCCACCACTCAGCTTCGTCTTACAGTCGAGAACGATGACAAAGAGTCTATGTTCTCCACCAAGATGCTTGTTGAGGGTATCTCAAATGTCACTGGTGTACCTGTTGTCTTTGACTCACATCATCATGAACTTGGCCCGCAAGATGCTACCTATCAGGAAGCATTCTATCTTGCCCGACAAACATGGATTGATCGTGGTGTCAAGCAACAGTGTCACCATTCTAACTCTAAAAAGTTTTATGAGAATGACAAGGTAAAAGCCCAAGCACACTCTGACTGGTATTACACACCATTCGAAAACTTTGGTGAACAAGTAGATGTTGTTCTTGAGTGTAAAAAGAAAGAGTTGGCCCTATTTAAGTATAGGCAAGACTTTGCCGAAGGAGGATTATAAAATGAAGAAATGTGAATGCTGCAAGTGCTGCGACTGTAAGTGCTGCTAACAAGGGGGCGAAACGGCTTCGACGGGGTAGAATCAAGGAGAGAGTGCAAGTAGGAAAGATACGTCCTTAACAGTTCAAAAACAACAACTGCAAACAATAATTTGTATTTTGAAGAAGCCTTAGCGGCTTAATCAGGT
>Ga0160423_10001486_pt1 | contig 19589 bp, 22 predicted proteins | sample CRUFie14St8metaG_FD_108191 | JGI IMG/M metagenome (GOLD analysis project Ga0160423, IMG submission 108191) | Marine microbial communities from the Costa Rica Dome - CRUD Field 142mm St8 metaG | ecosystem: Environmental > Aquatic > Marine > Oceanic > Photic zone | place: Costa Rica: the Eastern... | reverse complement strand
GGAGGTGACGGCGTGAGTGACGAGTGGACACCGTCTGACCCTCCCGTCAGGCACAGTTGCGTCAAGTGCAACGTGCCCTTGCTTGCTTGTGAAATCAGAAACGAGATAAGTTGGTGTGAAAAATGTTGGGACATTGCATTTCCCAACGGTAAAGCCATATGGCCAATTTGGAGGTGACAGAATGAAGCGGTTCCCTAAGTCAAAAGGACGCATACAAGCACTGAACATATGCATCATGCAATACACTGCGATTGAGAGCCACGGATATGATTCGTTTACATGGTTACTTGGTGGCACAGATACGTTTGGAGACCCACTTGTCTGTACGAGATACGACATTGAGTGGGCCATGGATTACCTATGGGAACGATGCCAGAAGGTGAGCCCATGACGAGAGGATTCAACCAAGAGATTCGATGGCGAGTACCTGCCTCCGCAGCAAAGTGGAGAGGTAAGGCTGAGATTGTCATGAGCGTGGCTGACCCGCAAGGTGACCATCCTCCAAAGATTGACATTCGTACACGTAGGACTATAGAACACCCACGAGGTGAGGGCTTTACGAGAGAGGGCGTAAGGCTGACGCTTGAAGATGCCAGTTCACTGGCTAAAGCGATTCAACACACCCTCCAAAAACTGAGGGAAACAGATGACAGATGAAGAAACAATAGAGATACAAGTAGGCTTTGAATTTGAAATAGGTGACTTCTTTGATTACGTCAAAGAGCATTCCACGAAGTTTGACACGCTGATGGTCGGCTTCAAGATGAGCCAATATTATGACGAAGACGACTTCCCATACGGTTTCGATTTCTGGGACTGGTTTGCCTTTTACAGACGATTCCTTCCAGAAGACTTTCAAGAAATATACGACCAGTTCGCTGATTCAGAATATCCTCACAGTCATTATCTGACTACCGAATCAGAGGAAGACTGATGTTACTCGCTGACGCTGCAATTATTTCTGAAAACCTCAGAAACTTGTATCGCAATTACATGACCGATGCAAAAAATCGCTCGACGTATTTCAGGAAAATCGTTGATATTGTACGCGTTGCGATTGACAACACAACAGAAGACGTGAGCCAATTGGTGGACATTCTCTACCCTGAGTATTCCAAGTACCCACGTCAGTTCGTATCGTTCCGAGAACTACGAGAAGACATCTGTAAGAAACTCAGCATCTCCCCTCTCGTATGGGACGAATCGTTGGCAGGTAAACCAATCGTACCGCTCATTGCACTTGAGTCGGCTGAGTACGGAGGGCAAGGTATGACCGTCAAACAGGCTCTGAATCTGATGGCTCGTATCAAAGACGAGGGTTTCTTTCAGATTGCCAGCAAAATGAATGAGAGGGAAGCACTGGTGTTTTGGAGTCGAGCGACAGACGAGCGACCACCAATGCCGATGAACAGATTCCTACAGATTGTTTCTTACGCTAAAGAAGGCGGAGCACAGAGCCTGCAATCAATCAACGTCATGATGCAAACCATGACACCTGCTGAAATCATACAGAAGATTTTCAGCAAAACCGATGACATCGAAGTCCGCACCATGCAACCGGGTCAAGCGTTCCTTGGCCCAGTGTACCGTGCGTGGGATAAGATGATTACACCGACAGACGTTTATGCGGATGTCCTATCCAATTCACGCAGATACCTGCACATCACAGAGTTCCCCAAGGGAACATTCAAAGGCGTTCTTTACAACCGACATAAGCAGGTCATGGGGAAGCCCACCACGTTACCCTTTGAGGGCATCGAAGGTGTGTTTGAAGTCGAGGTAGACGGATTACAAATCCACTACCTGACTGACGTGCTTGCTGTAAATGGCAACTGGGAGATATACAAGATGGATTACAAAGACAGACTTGACCATCTTGAGAACATGTCCTCTCCGAACCATCCCGTTAAGCGAGGCAAGTTCATTTCAGCATCGACCGACTTCACGCACATTCTTGAAACACTTGAGGAAGGACAGCGACTTCGTTTATTATCAACTGGGCCAATCAAACTCGGAGGCGACGGAGGTTGGTCGATTCTCAAAGACGCCTTCCATCTGAATCTCTTGGTCTCGGCTATCAAGCGAGACGAGCAGTTTGAAACAGTCGTACGCATGTCAGCCATGGATGGCTTTGAAACGTACGAAGTAGGTCAGGCGAACTTGTCAGTCGAGGCAGCGCAACACATGCGGCACAGACTGGCACAGCACAGTGTACTGGTTGGGCAGGATTGGATTCCAGTCGATGAGTATGCCATGGTCGTTGTTGCGGAGATGAAAGAATTTTCACTTGACAGTCTCACCATCGAGAAGGTCGAAGTCAGTTACTTGGATGATAACTTAGGATACAGCGATGTGTCTCAATTGACAGACCTCATAGAAATGAGTGCGTAGGACTTTTGGTTATAAAGGAGCAATAAAGAAAATTGGGTGATTTGCGATGGCATTGAGAGAGAAGTACCGACCCACCACTTTGGGTGAACTCGTCGGTTGCCAAGACTTTGTCAAGGCAGCCTCTTCGTGGGACATTGACAACTGTCCTCCGAACGTGCTCATCGTCGGTCCACCGGGTGTCGGTAAGACCAGCGCCATGAACGCTCTGGCAAGGGACTTGCTTGGCGAGTTCTTTGACCCAATGAATTACAGAGTCACCAATGCCAGCGACGAGCGAGGCATCGACGCAGTGCGTGAACTGAAAAACATCAGCAAGCAAAAAGGCATGGGTGTATCTCGACGCATTGAGTTCTTGGACGAGTTTGAGAGTTTCACCGCTACGGCTCAAAAAGGTCTCAGGCAAATCATGGAGACGAGTCACAAGACAACCATATTCCTTCTTACTGCGAACGACATAGGTCCCATTCACAATGCTATCCGAGACAGATGTCTCATTTTCCATTTCAAACCAATCGACCCCCAAGAAACAAGTCGGTTGGAACGCATCATCGACGAAGAGGAAATGCCTCAATCATGGAAGGAGCACTTACCTCATCTCATCAAATTCACAGACGGGAGCCTGAGAAAGGCTATCGACATACTGGGTGGACTGCCCAAAGAAGAGAGTGCACTCCAAGAGCACATCCGTAGAGATACGGCTTATCTCAACCGTGCGGCTCTCAATCTCATGGGAAGCGACTTCCCAACTGTAACTGCGCTGCTGACCCAAGCGCTTGAATCGGGTCAATCACGATTCGGAGTGCTCAAGGCACTGCGTTACCGTGTCAAACCCCTCATGGAAAGTGAGGGGGACTGGCACAATTTCATGCTCACTTACGGCGAGTTCGTCATGATGGCTACACAGTGGCCAGACGATGATGTGTCGTTCGTTGAGTACTTTGTAGCAAAACTGAAAAAGAATATGGAGGACAAATTATGAGTGAAGAAGATAAGAAATGGCCGGAAGACGTACTGGAAAGAATGGGTGGCTATGCTGAACGCATGGGTATTAAGATTGGCGAGGCAGTCAATCGTTTCAAAGCGTGGTTGGAAAAGGAGTTCGGTGTATCCGACCCTCTTTCAGAAGACCCGTTTTACCTCAGTCAATGGAGCGAGCAATTCGTTCTTGAGAAGCGTAACGAATCCGCAGGACGACAGCAGGATACGGTGAACTACGTTGGTATGTTCATTGGCATCGAAGACAGTGAACGAGACAACCGTAAAGGCATGTATGACAAAGCAGTTAGCATGTTCCGTACAAACAGAGACCGTGCGATTGACGAAGGACTTGTCGGCATTCTGACTGCGAAGGAAGGTCGATGGCACATCAACGGCAAGCAGACAGAAGACCGAGTACAAGGTAGTGACCTACCATGGTATGGCTTTGAACACGACGACATGATTCTCTGTCTGATGACTAGCCGTAATGGAGAGCGTAAGCCAGTTGCTCCTACGAGCATCAGTCGTAACGCATACTTTTTGGGCTCACCTGAAACAGGCGGCGACATCAAGCGATGGGCAATCAGCCTACAAGGTAATGCAATGAAGGCTGACTACACCAAGTGGGAAGCCTGTCGCATTCAGGTCGTGGCTCCTACAAAGGAGGACCAAGACATCCTGTACACGAATCGCAACTTCCATGAGGTAGTTGAATACACTGACACATGGTTGCCTGAAAATCTACGCAAGGCATTTTCAGCAGACCGCCTACTCATCAATTCAAAGATGCACCCGGAGTTTGCCGACCTTGGTGACCTTGTCGAAGTGCACGGCGAGCGCAAGAGAAGCCTCGCCAACGGTGGTACGCTCAATCCTATTGTCATCACGAAAGGGTATGTTACATACCTGAACCGTGAACACATGGACAGCGAGTATGACCCGACTGGTCGCTCATACAGACTAAGCATCTACACTCCGGGTGTCGAGCCTGTAACTGTGTGGGTGTCTGGTCGAATGCACGACGAGGACCGTGTCTTTGAGTATCAGAAGGCTAACGGTGATTGGAGCCATTACGACGAGAAGACACAAGTCATCGTCGTCGGACGGCTTCGCCTTAAGCCTTACAACAACGAGATGCAAGCAAGTTTGAGTGCTCTCGGTATTTACATTCCACCACGTACCGCACGCCCTGCGGGTGGTAGTGGTAACACATCATTGGAACAATTTGGAGGTAACTAAGTATGAGCGGTTGGGAAGCATTAGCAGAATCAGAAGAAGTAAAGACGAACGAACCTGTAGTGGAGACTGCTCCACCTGTACAGGATGAGCAGATTGAACAAGAAATCAGGGAGACCATTGCTGAGTTCAACGGCGAAGAAGAACAGAAACCAGTCTCATCGACTGAGTTTCTCAGCCGTTTCCCTGAGTTACAGGCAGAGATGAAGGCACAAGAAACAGCACCTATCATCGAGCCAAGTCACACATTCTTGGGCTTCGTAGGTCACGAGGGCGCTGGTAAGACAGGTCTCGCTATGGACGCTCACAAGCACAAGTACCCTGAGGGTCTGGCTATCGTGCTCGACCATGACAATGGAGGTCTGTCTTGTAAGCAAGCGCATTATCACAACGACCCCAATTTCAGAATCTTTTCGCCATGGGTCATGCAACAAGAAGACACAACCGCTTACAACTATCTTGCGTCGTACAACCGTGCGATGGAGGTCTGTAAGTTCGCAGTCGAGTACGCTGAGAATCAATACAAACCGGGATTTGAAGGACCTATGCTTAGGTCATTCGTCGTCACTGGTGTAGACCAGTTCGATGAAATGTGCATCACTACGATGAAGATTTACGACCTTGACATGAAAGCCACGGATGCTGTTGAAGCAGCCAATGCCAAACTCAACGCTGAGATTGGTTGGAACTGGAACATCCGTGCAACACGTTTCAAGCAACTCACTGCACAGTGTCAGAAATTGAACCGACTTGGTGTCGATGTCTATTGGGAAACGCATCTCAAAGAGGACAAGGACGGTAAGGTTGGATTCGACGGATGGAAGTTCGCATGGCACGCCAGTGCCAACAAGGACTTGTTTCAAATCGTATGGTGCAAGACAAAGCATGTACGTGACAACGAAGGTAAATTGACTGGAGAAGTCAAGTATAGCGCTGAGTTCTTCAAGCAAAAGACCAATCCGAATCTACTCAACCAAGAGCGACTGTACTTTGTGACAAACAAAGGTCAGGACGCTCAGTGGTATGGGCTGCCTGAACTAAGGGATGGTGTTATCTGAGTAACAGATAATCACAAGGCAAATGGGTTTATCCAGTAATAAGGGTAAAATTTCCATGTGCGACACACGCAGGTTTTCCTTGTTTTTCCTGTGTGGGTCTGGAGATAGTGCTTGATGTTTGCATGAAGCCCTTCCCCATTTGTCTGTGAGGAGTGATGATTATGGTAAGTTTCACAGTCAGTAAAGAGACGTTCACCAATTTCTTGTCAAGTTTTGGCAAGGACTTGATTGACATTGCTATCGTTGCAAACAACGACCACATCAGCGCTGCCGTTGGTAAGACAACGCATTACATCTATAGAAAGGTAGACTGCGGTGTATCAGCCAACGGTACGCTGTACATATCCGACATTCCAAAACTCAAATCATTCTTGAGTACAGTAAAGGTTGCAGACTTAGAAATCAATCAGCAAGGTAAGACTGGTACGCTTCATGTCAGGGGCGGTAAGACCAGTTTGCAACTACCTACGTCTTCGTACATCGAATCGCAGAAGCGACTCGGTATGATGCGACAAGGCATCGACGCAGCGAGAAAGAGCATGTGGCAAACGTGGTTCAACACTCCGCTAACTCACCACGCCAGAATTACAGCCGAATCGCTGAAACCTGCAACGGGCTTCAAGAAAGTCCTTGGCGACAAGTATGCGTGCAAGACAGAATTCGATTCAGCAGGTGAAGAGTTTATCATCCGTGGTGGTAAAAGTGAAACGGGCAAGATGTTCGTACGGGCCTCGCTTTCTCAAGTAGAGGCGCCGAATACCAACGCTCGCTCAGCGTTTGACAAATGGCTACCCGAACTACTCAACAATCTACCCGCAGGTGAACTTGAAATGCACACAGGCGACGAAACTGTATTGGTCATCGAACAGACATCGACGAACTTCTTGATGATAGTGATTGACCAAGAATACGAGGAGGACTGAGAATGAAACAGATAATCAGACATGGAAGCAAGCAAAAGAATGACATCAAGTTTGGGCAATGCATCATCAACGCCCTGCACAACATGAAAATAATTCAAGAAAAGCATCTACACAAGGTGATGGATGGTCAATTGAGCAACGTCAATTTGTGCATGGGTTCAATGGGCTTTGCCAATAAGGATGGACAAATTCACTGGGAGTATGGTAATCCAAAGTGGAGAACCTTGAGTGATTGGGAAAAACACGGCCTCAAACCCGGAGGGTTCGACTTACACGCATGGGTCCGTTACACGGACACAGAGGGCAATGAGATAATCATTGACCCTTGGTTTGAACAGTACGATGTTATTTGCGATATTTGGAGTGGATGTGCATCTGAAAACAGGTCAGATAGCAGAAGATACTACCAGTTGATGGATGAAAATTTACACGAAGCCATGCGCCTCTCTATGATGACAATGGCCTTCTTAAAGCGACTCGTCCCTCCTAAATTGCGACGGTGGTTGAATCAAGCAGGTCCTTCGGTTTACTGGGATGCTGGGATAGTAGACCCACGTTTACGAAGCGAGGAGCCATACGAGGAGGAATAGGGATGATTATCGACACTTTTCGACCAGACCCTGAGGGTCCTGACCATATCTACAAGAGATGGCGGGATGCCGAGGGCAATCTTATCGAAGAGGTCGTCGATGATTTCAAGCCCTACTTCTGGATTTCAGCCGATACATCTCGGCGTTATGCCGACAGAATCATCGAGCAGTTTCCGGGCTCGTATGTCGATTGGAGCGATACGGCTGTAGGTCTACGTGACAAAGAGCCATTGGTCAAGGTTTACGCTTATCGTCAGAGCGACGTGCGTGACATGGCCAAGCGCTTCAAGAAGACATGGGAGGCCGACATCAGTCTCACTGACAAGTATCTCATCGACAATGTCAAAGAGATGCCTGAATGGAAACCTCGTGTATGGCACTTTGACCTTGAATGGGATGTCAAGTCGAAGCAGACGACAGTAATGGCTGTCATTGATAACTACAGCAATCGCTACGTGGCCTTCTGTTGGAAGAAGAACAACCCGAACGGACTCTACGACATGGACTCGTACATCGAAGAGCGAGAAGTAGAATACGATGTCAAAGGGGTTCCAGTGACATTCACTTACGAACGCCATCTGTTTGGCTCAGAACACGAAATGCACGAAGCATTTCTCCACTATCTCGATGAATGCAACCCTGACATCTTTGTTGCACACTCTATCATGTGGGCTGACTTGCCACACTTGACCAAACGGCTCAAAGAGTTCAGACGACTGAGTCCCCTCAACCGTGTCATGCGCCCCGGTAAGAATGGCTACGATTACGTAGACCAACCTATTGTCGGACGCCTGTGCTTTGACACTGCTGCACCTCTACGCAGTGGTAGCGGTTTTGAACGTGTATGGAAGGACAGTGGTAAACCTCAGTTGAAGAATCTCAAACTGGATACAATCGCAGAGGCTTGTAACCTCGGTGGCAAATTCGACATGGATGTCCTGACTGGCTGGACTGCACGGTTCGACGACTACGTCGATTACTGTATGCAAGACACGCTCTTGTTGAAGAAGATTGACGAAAGTCATCATGTGGTGAACTTTTTCTTATCACTACAGCGACTGTGCGGTGTATCGTTCCGTTCGTGTCACAATGTGACGAGATTCGGAAAAGGGCTACTCAATCGGAGAACTCATTACAAAGCACCGAGCAAAGCGACACAAGAAAAGGAAGAGTTTGAAGGAGCCTTCATTCCTCCTCCACGACCCGGTCGATACGAAGGTGTTGCGTGCGTAGATTTCAAACAACTCTACCCTTCGATAATTCTCAGTCACAACCTTTCGTGGGAAACGCAAGTGCCAATTGACATGGTCGATGCTGAAAACGTAAAGCAACTGGTCGATGGGACTTGTTGGAGACAGGATGAACAGGGTCTCTTGCCACGAATTATCACTGAAATGATTCAACTTCGTGACGAATACAAGCGAAGGATGCGAGAAGCCTCCACTGAAAATGAGAGAAACGGATGGAATACGATGCAACTCGCTGTTAAACGAGTAATGGCCAGTTGGTATGGGGCAACGACGAACACATACTGGGGATGGTCAGATTTCAGCATCGGTGCAGCAATCACAGCCTGCGGTCGTCAGGCTATCAGATTCCTTATGGAAGAATCAGAAGCACTTGGTTACAATTCTCTGTACGGGCACACTGATTCCGCCTTTGTTCAAATTCCATTTGAAGAAGCCGAGCAACTTGCTAAGAATTTGACTACAAATGTCCAAAGTAAACTCAATGCTGACGAATTAGTTGTCGAATTTGAGGCATATATGCCCTATTGGGTTGTCGGAGGCAAGAATCTCTACTACGGCATCTGTTCCTATCCACCCGAAGACGAAGGTAAAGTCAAAAGTGCCCGATGGGGCAAAATCAGCACACTCGCACCTATCTCAAAGAACCTTGAAAACGATGTACTGACAGCCATTTGCTCAGGTGCAGGCGAAGACGAGGTTATTAACATGGTGCGCCCACTCTCCAAGAGGATTAAGCGTGGAGAGGTATCGCCCAAAGAAGTAGCAACGACCACACGACTACAGAAGCAGTTACGTGATTACTCCGCTACCTCAGGTGGCGCTGTAAAGGCTGCTCGTTATTACAACGAACACTTCGGAGGCAGTTTAGGTGAAGGAGACAGTGTCAATTGGGTCTACGTGCGTCAGACGCCAGAAGGTATGCCTCCAATTGACGTTGTAGCCTATGAAAAGGAGGAACAACTCGATAATTTTGCACTCAATTACGACTTGATGGTGGACAAACTCATCAAGGCGAAGATTAAGCCTATATTCCAAGCCCTTGACTGGGACTTGGAGAAGGCAAGCGGGGCTGCGATGCCCAAACAGTATTGGTGATGGCATGAGTAGAATAGAAGACGAAGTATGTAAGAAGATACAAGGCAGAGCAGAGGTTGGTAAAAGTAAGTATGGAGTTACTATGGAGACTGCTCCGCTATCTCGACTTGAATGGCTCATCCACGCTCAAGAAGAAGCCATGGACTTGGCTGTGTATTTGCAAAAATTGATTGAGGAGGAGAGTGAATGAGCAAGTGGAAGTTTTGGAAGAAAGTGAAGGAAACGCCTGTGAAAAAGACATGGTGGAAACGACATTCAGTATGCCCGACTTGTGGGCGTTTTGATGAGAAACATACGCATCAGACGACATTGTACGATTTCTTCGACACAGGTAAAGGGAAGCAAATGAAATTGGAGGACTATCAATGAGCGACCGTTCACATTGGACTAAACTTGACTGGATGAGTTTGAGATACCATCCGTCGATTACGTGTGCTTGTTGCAACGAAAGATTTGCAAAAAACATACCAAAGCCTATCGAAATTAAGAGGGAGGAAAAGAAATGAGCGAAAGAGATTGGAGTGCGTATGCTAAGTCGTCTTACGTATTCGGAGAAAAAGAGTACTTACGGATGACGAAGACGAGTCTGACATCAGATTTTGACTTCTGTCCAAAACAGTACGAATACAAGAGAATCCACCGTTTACCTGAGCCATCAACAGATGCGATGACAAAGGGTACGAATGTACACGATGCCATCGAAGGGTATTATCACAACGTACCTCCGGTGCTTGACGAATTGTACACGCTCGTTCAGCGAGACAAAATGGAGGAAGCCCTATCGCTTGCGCTCAGTATCATTCCTGAAAAGGAATACACGCTCGGTGAAGAGCCCAGTATCGAGCAACGTATCCGTTGGGACTTACAGAGACTCCGCTCTGTTGGTAAGGACGATTACCTTCCTATCATCAACGAACTGGAAGTCCACGCTTTCGTCAAAGAACAGTTTGAATTCAATGGCGAGACCCACATCGTCCCTATCCACTTTGCAGGGAGCATTGACCGGGGATACACAGACGGCGAGGGTACTGCCCTCATGGAGTTGAAGACGGGCAAGTGGGTACAGACCAAGAACAGGAAAGACGAATGGCAAGACTCCAAGTACAAACTCAAGTCGATGCGTACAGAGATGGCGTTCTACAAGCACTTGCTCAAGTTGGCTGGCCATGAGTATCAAAACGTCACGCATTGGGGTTGGGTCTACCCTTCTGGAAAAGTCGAGGGCATTGATGCTCTCAACAAGTACGGGTACGAGCAAAGAAGCATCAACAAGATATTCTACGAGCCTTGCACAGGTCGTACAGGTACTACACATCAGAAGGCTATTGACAAGTTGATAACGGCGCTTCTGACAGCGTACTTCTCAGAGAACTTCCCAGCCAGTCCAAGCGCAGGTAAGTGTGCTTATTGCAATTACAAACCAATATGTCCTTCTTGGGGTGGCTCAGACAACCCACAGGAGTACATTGACAACTATCAGGAGGGAGAATGATGAAAGAAATGTTATGCAGAACAATAGAATCGCTGATGTCACCCATCGCTGGAAGAGATGTAGAGGTATCGTTCTCTCATCTTGGACAGGGCAAAGACTACAGTGTTGCTGTACAGACGACCTTGTATGAGTTTGACGAAAATGTGGATGGTCCAAAAGGACCAATGTACATTACGTTGAACGCATACTTGTTGCAAGATACGAGTTCGCTAATCAAAGTTCTGAACAAAATCGTAGCAAGTCTGGAGTGATAGCATGAAGATTACATTCGACTTCCCAAGAGAAGTAATGGAACTTGGGAACGAGAATGGAAGAGGCTTTCGCAAAATTGTCAGAAACAGTCTCGATTTGGAGCGGTACTGGGCTGGTAAAAACGGCGTATCAAACGCCTACATGACAGTGTACGGCTACCGTGCGACCAAGCAGCCGTACAACAAGCGTGTCGATTTGGTCACGCCGATTGTCAGGCATTTCGTTATGGATTTCGACCCAAAGGACTTCCGTCAGAGGAACCGACCTGATGTCGAGCCAGAGCGTGCACTTGAGCAAACCAAGCGACTTCACAATTACTTACTTGAGAAAGACATTACGCACGGCATGTGGTACAGTGGTGGGGGATTTCACGTATGGGTCGGCCTTGACAAAGCCTACATGCCCAGTACAGAGGATAACCTATCTGACATCAAAGAAGCAGGCATGAAGATTATCAGTGAATGGATTCACGAAATGGATTTGTTTTGCTCAGACCCTGCTGTACCATTCGATACGAGCGGTATGATTCGTATTCCGAACTCGTACAATTCAAAACGTGGTCTTTGGTCTATTCCTTTGAGTACCACTGACCTTGAACGTGGCTTAGACCACATCATGGAAAAGGCACTCGACTCCCGTAGCGGGATGATTCCATATGGTAGTGAAGGACTGAAACTTGAGATTGTCAAAGGCAAGTCACGAAACAGAATGTTCAGTCGCACATCGAAACCAATTGATTTACCAACCGTTTCGATGAAAGGAGTGACCATCTTACCTTGCCTGAACTCAGCAGCGTGTCGAGTGGGGAGCAATCCAAGTCACGATGCAAGAGTCCAACTCGTCAAATTCCTATCAAAACGGCTGAGAAATTTCATACCAGTTGAGCGCATACCTGTCGTCAAGTTGGAAGAGCATACAGAAACCATAGTAGAATACATAAGCAGTCTTGAATGGGCTGACTTTGACGAACGCACAACGCGATACCAAGTCGGCACTATTGTAGGTACAGAGTACCCGCAAACGTGCTCCATGCTCTATAAGAAGGGCATGTGCCTTGGTAAGTGCCGTTACTGGGATAAAACAGGAGCAATAGAGGAGGAAGAGTGATGGGAAAAGGTGGACAAACGACCAAGAAAGACATCGTTATCAGAATTATCAAAGAGCAAAATCGACCTCTTAGTGCTAATGAAATCGTTTCACTGGCTCCTCGTCAATCAGGTTTGACTTCGGCATCTGTCAGTCAAATCATCAACAAACGCCTGAAAAATCAGGTCGAAGTCTGTGGCTCGTTCTCTACAGGCGGTAACAGTAACAAAGTCAATTTGTACAAAATGAAGGAGGGTATTGATGAAGACTCCACTCATAATTGACACCAATGAACGTGGTCCACTTCACGACGCTGTCATCCGTGCGGCTGAAAGAGAAGGCTTCCCTGTATCAAAGGAGCACCTACAGGGTATGGGTGATTACAAAGCAGGTAATGCGAACATCGAATGCAAGAGCCTGTCTGATTTGTTCCAGTCCAGTTACAGTGGGCATCTGATGCGACAGATGGAGAACCTCGATGCCAACTGCGAAAGGGTGTTCTTGGTCGTGCATGGTGACATTGCCAAGTACGTCGCAATGTCCAAGAAACAAGGACGCAACGTTTCCTATTCCAAAGTAATGAATCAACTGCTCGGTACGTTCGCAAGAATATCAGCCGACTTTGATTGTCATATCTATAGAGCGAAGGACTACAGCGAGGCTGCTATGTTCATCGCCAAACTACACAGCAAGATGCACAAGCCTGCTTCAAAGCACGGAGCGAGAGCAGTTACGCGTGTTAGTACCAACGACGTACGAGCCGATATGCTCGTAGCGATACCGGGCTTCGGCCCTGAATTGGTAGACAAGTTGCTGAGCAAATGCGGGTCAATTGAAGAAATGCTCTTCCCCGAATCACTTAAACAAGTGAAAGGAATGGGTGCTACTTTGCGACAAAGGCTCCTTGACGTACTGACGTCAGAGGAACCAATCACAGTCCAAAAAACATACAAAAAGAGAGGGTTAAGAAATGATGGAACACAGAGCAGATAAGTACGAATGCGTAAAGAAATATCCAATTTTGAGAGGTTACCTTGAGCACTTCAACGGTGTCAGTAAGAACAATGAAATACCGGGACTCATATCCTTTTTCTACATCTTAGGGCAGGCTTCTATACCGTACGTACGCATCCCAGTGGATGGGAGTAACCTCGACCCAAGAGTCAGTATTTTCTGGATTCAAGATACAAGGACTGGCAAATCAGCAGCATATCAGCACATTGAGAAAGTGATTGACTCTTGTAGTTTGGAAACCAACGATTACAACTCAGGGAACGACGCAGCGCTCGTAGGTACACTTGTACCTGACCCTGACTTTGAAGGACCTGTAAGAGACGCCCCTCAGATACCAAGGCCGGGTGTATTGGCTGGAAGAAAGGGTTTGAACTTTGACGAAGGTAGCGTCATTCTCAAGTCAGGACAGCACAATGAGAACACCACTTTGTTCTTACAATCAGCACTCAACTCAGCAGGGACTGGTCGTAACTATTTGACCAAGCACATGGCCAGAGACAGTTTCACTGTCAAGTCGGAAGTATCTCTATGGATTACCACATATCCGCCAAAGGGTATCAAAGAGCACGTACTCGACAAAGGTATCTTTCAGCGTGTTCTGACATACTGGCGTCACTGGACGCTTGAGATGAAACGTGAAATCAACCATGAACTTGCAAACGGAGTGTATTCAGAGCCCGACTTTGAGATTACCTTTGATGAGGTTACTGACTTTTTCAACAATTTACAAAAGTCACTCAAGCGAAGAGTACAGGAGTTGGCTGACATACCTCCATTAGAATGGGATGAGATGAATGAAGATGACCAAGAGCAAGTTGTCATGGATTTGTGCTGTAATCGGAAAGTCATGTTCACCATTGACGAATCGTACATACCTGCTTTGATGGCAGCCATAGATGAATACTACGCTGTCGTTGAAAAAATGAGTCCTGACAAACAAAGCATCTGTTCTTCTTTTATCATGGGGTTGCAAAATTACACCAACATATTGGCTCATCACATGGCTATGATTGAAGGTAGTTGGGTAGTCACTGGAGACCACATAGACATGGCGAAGGAGATGCTGTTTGACCTGTATCAAAACCTTATCCAGTGGCTTGAATCCGAGGTTAATATCGGCGCTGCTGCAAGTGAGAAGAAGAAGATGCAGGACTATTGGGTCAAAGCATACAAGCAATCAGAACTGTTTGACTTCGACGACCAACGTGGCTTTGGGTGGGCAAAGAAGAAAGAGGTCATGGATACGTTTGGTCGGATTGCAAACTATAGCAGTCACGCTTCTGTAAACGATAAGTTCAAAACATTTGCAGAAGAGGTATTCGATACGACTCGTGAAGGAGTAAGAATCTTCGTGCGTCTGAAAAAGGAGTACAAGAAAGGCGGTAAGGTCAAATGACGTTTTGGTGCACCGAATGCCTCATATGTAACACCAAAGTAGGAGAAAACATCGGCGGTTACATCATCGGGGTACACTTGAAGAAAATGATTGCAGTATGCGACGGTTGCAAATTCATGATGGAGGAATGTATAGATGCGAAAAATGTTAGCGCTTGACATCGAAACAGCAAACTTTTCCCACGAAATCGGTGGATGGGGTCAAAGTCATCTGTTTGAGCCAACAGTCGTAGCGACGTGGGATGGAGAAAATGGAGTTGTTTACGCCAACGAACAAGTAAGTAAGTTCTTACCTGAAAATACAGTTGTCAAAAAGTTGCACCCGAAGACCATCGGAGAAGACTTGGCAAAGCATGTTTCAGACGGAGGAATGGTACTTGGTCACAACCTCAAGAACTTCGACTTACCTATCATCCGTGATGCGCTCGACTGCTGGACAGCAGGGGATATCATGGCGAAATCAGAAGAGCAGGTGTTCGATACTTCCGCTCTTCTCAAATCAATCACAGGACACGCTGTACCGTTATCAGACGCGTGTTATCATACACTGAACAAGGGCAAATTGATGAACAGTCACGATGCCCCTATTGAATGGCGAAAAGGTAACTACGACAAAGTTGCCGAGTATTGCCTAAAGGATGCTCAACTGGTTTACGAACTATGGGAACACGGAATGAACGAGGGCTTCGTCAAAGCACGATGCCGTAATTCAGGTGACGTGAAGGAGTACGAAGTAGACTGGTAGGAGAGGGTTAAATGAACGAAACTGAAAGCAACACGAGTGCAGTAGTGCACAACATACGAGCAGCAAAGCGAGCCGTTTCTACGGTAAAGACAACACTTGGACCAATGGGTATGGATAAGATGATGGTCGATGGAGGAGGGAACGTTATCGTTACGAACGATGGTGCTACGATTCTTCAAGAACTCGACATCAGCCATCCTGCCGCAAAGATGGTCGTCGAAGCAGCAAACACACAGGAAAACATCTGTTACGACGGTACGACCAGTACAGTTGTATTCGCAGGCGAGTTACTTGGTAACAGCGAACTATTGTTCAACAAGGGGCTTCACGCCAACATCATCTGTCGAGGTTACCGTAAGGCGTCTCGCTGGGCTACCGAACACATTGGTACGCTTACCATTGAAGCCAAAGAACATCTCGCAAACGTAGCAAAGACGTCAATCACAGGCAAAGCGCTGGAATCCAGCATGGACCACGTCAGTGAATTGTGTGTCGAGGCTGTAGAGAAGTCAGGCGGTGACTACGAGCGCATTCGTGTACTTTGTCAGCCGGGTGGTAGTCTTGATGATTCATCCTGCTTTTCAGGTGTTGTGCTGCACAAGGAGTTCATGCTCCCCGCTATGCCACTGATACCGAACGGCAAGGCTTTGCTCATCAACACTGGTCTTGGTGATACCAAGAACGACGACAACGTGCAGTTGTCACTATCGTCGGCCACTGAGTATCAGCAATACAAGAAGCAAAGCAGTCGTGAGCAATGGGTGGACAAGGCACAAGCAATCATTGACTTGTTGCCTGATGGAGGCGTTGTCTTTTCTCGTGACACAGTGAATGAAGTCGCTGCTGCTACACTGGCACGTTCAAACATCTCACTCGTGCACCGCATCCCTGAAAGCGACATGACAGCAATTGCTAAGTTGCTCAACACAACCATCAGTCACAGCACTGATGACTTGGTCGAAGCGGTCAATTGTGATGCCGAGTGTAAGCAAATCGGTGACATGAAGTACGTCGTCGTCAAAGGCAAGGGAGAAGTCACTACACTAATTCTACGAGGCGCTACAAAGCAAACGTTGGATGAAACAGAACGTGGGTTTGAGGATGCGCTTGGCGTCGTTTGCCTTGCTTACAACAGTGGACAAGTCGTCGCAGGCGGAGGTTCGGCATATCTCAACGCTGCGCTTTACTTGCGCTCAAGAGCAGCCGAAGCAGGTGGACGAGAGCAAATGGCCATTGACGCATTTGCTGATGCACTGGAGTCGATTCCAGCAACCATTGCTGAGAACGCAGGTCACGACCCTCTCGATACCATCCTTACACTTCGTAACGAACACAAGTCAGGTAAGACTGACAGTGGACCTGACATTGAGAACGGCGGTGCTTGTTCTATGACAGAGCAAGATGTGTACGAACCACTTGAGTTGGTACGACAGGCCATTCAATCAGCAAGTGAAGTAACCATTAGCATTCTACGCATTGATGACATCATCGGTAAGCGTGGTGAGTGATTCACGGTCTTTTCATTTTCTCAGCCCTTTTGATGAGATATTGAGAAAAGCGACCACCTGCTCTCCGTGACAGAGGTTCAGCCTTTCTTTTTCTCACACCTTTGAAGCCGAGTTGTCCATGAAAACGGACGTAGCCACAGTACGAGCATTCGTGCAATACGACAGGCTCTCCGCTTTCGTATCGACCTGAAATTGAACGAGGCAATGCGATACGGTTGCAGTTCTCACAGCGCTGCTTAAGAGCATCAATCAGTTTGCCCATATGCTTCTCAACCTCAAGCATACTCCAAGAATATGAAGGCACCACTTTGAGAGTCTGCGTGTGCCGAACAGGTGTACAATTTGGTCCCGTCTGCTGAAAAGTCAAGGCCGCCAACCAAAGCCCTGATACCGACTGGGTCTGGCTGAGATGGTGGGTTGGGTGGAGTGAGTGAAAAATACCCAATGTCAGGATGTAAGTCAATAGTGGACGCAACACTTCGGGTTGAAATATCAAATGCTGAACCAAGGTTGTACTGGGTAACTTTGGAATGACCTTGAGTTCCTGTTTCTGTATTACTGGTGTTGAACGCATAAGAGACATACATTTTCTTTCCGGTTGGGCTGAACCGAATGCCAGTCAAACCCCCGATTGGGTCTCCGAGACCGTCTGTATCACTTGAAAGATTATATGATGCAGTCAGTGAAACACCGCTATTGATTTGCCAATTCGTGCTTAGGCTTAATTCGTACAAATTGTTAGCCGATACAACAAACATTCTATCACCATCGGGATGGAGGGCTATACCTTGAAACGGGACACTAACAACGTTACCACTATTTTGCTGTGAGCCAGCAGTCCCGATATCGTATGGAGTTGAGAGCGTATATCGGTAGACTCGGTTTGATGTGTTCGTCCCCACATAAAGATAGTTGCCGCTATCACCGAAAGCCAGACTTCTTGGTTGTATATTCAAATTCAATGTATCATTTGGTGACGCAAAAGAAGGGACTGAACCCGAATACGTGTAAGACTTTGCAGGGGTATTCGTAGTACCGAATTCGGACAGTATGACTTCACTTGGACTTAATAAAACTTCAACGGTAGATACTCCAGCATCTGCTGCGTCATTCAGTGTGAGGTCAATCAAGTTGGCGTATTCAAGCACCGAGTTTGCCTTTTGCTCAGCACAAGAACCAGCAATAGCGAGATACATAATCAAACACCCAAAGCAATCCAATCGTTTGAGCCAATGCCAATACAGGTCACAGCATTGTACGTGCTTACTGTAATGTCACTTGGCGCACCATTGACGTTGTTTCCGTTTCTACCAACGGTAATGTCGCCACCTGTTGTGTTTAGGATAGTGTAATGTTCGCCAGCGTTAGAAGTGGACGGTAAATTGATAGTCCCACTTGAGCCACTATAAATGACATAACGACCTGCGTGTGTTCCTTCCACTAAAAGGAGGGGATTAGTAGAGAGAGGAAGAGCAGGTAATCGAGTGGAAACCAAGGTTTTACCTACTGCAATGGTTACATCACCTGTCAAAGCAAGTGTCCCTGTAACAGACTCAACAGCATTAACAGCATCAGCGTCAGCATAAGCCGTAGCGCCTGCGGCTATACCATCTAACTTTGCACCATCAACGGACAAATCACGCCCATCGACAGTTTGACTACCTGCCATTGTAATGTTACCTGACATTGTCCCACCTGCTTTTGGCAAAGCCGCATCAGCAGTTGCCCCCTGTGCAGCAGTAGCGTAATCTGCTGAGTCAAACGCTTTGACTTGAGCGAGGTTAGTTACTTCGCTATCCATCAAAGCACCTGCGGCTTCAACATTTGCCGTGTTTGTAGGGGTTGCTCCATCAGTAACATTGAGATGGGATAGCATATTGGTTTTATTGACACCAAGAGCGATTGTTCCGCTTGTTGTGATAGGAGAACCCGAATCGACTTCTATACCATCTGAACCTGTTACAGCAACAGATGTGACCGTTCCGCTACCAGAGCCAGAACCACCGTTTAAGTTAAGTTGGTGCCAATCCGCACCGTCGTAAATGAACTTACCATACTCTCCTTCACCAATGTCTACATTGATTTTCGTACCTGTACTGTGACCGCCTGATGTCGAATCAAAGTGGAGAGTGTGACTCCCTGCTTTATGATACACCTCGACGATGTGACCTACAGGAAACGTCCCTGATGGATTGATAGTACGAGCAGCATCAGTTGTGACAATCCATACATTCCCTTCGTCGTACGTGAATGTGACGTCGCCCGAAGTTGTAATCTCTTCAAACCTATTTGGGCCAAGTACGTGCGTGCTTGTTACAGGCGTAGTGTTGAGATTTCTTGGCGAGGTTGCCAGTATCAGAGCGTGCTTGTTCCCTGCAACGTCTTCACGATGCGTTTGCCATATGGCTCCGAACGTGCTACCGCTTAGGTTGCCGTTCTCAGGAGATGTAAAAAATGAATCGGGATTTGACAAGACGTTCCCTGCATCCACGTTACCGATTGACCCTTGCGTCATAGGTGTCAGGTACAGAGGTGAAGTCCTAAGAAACGTCCTGCGGTCGTGTACGACAGGGCTG
>Ga0160423_10001485_pt1 | contig 19590 bp, 15 predicted proteins | sample CRUFie14St8metaG_FD_108191 | JGI IMG/M metagenome (GOLD analysis project Ga0160423, IMG submission 108191) | Marine microbial communities from the Costa Rica Dome - CRUD Field 142mm St8 metaG | ecosystem: Environmental > Aquatic > Marine > Oceanic > Photic zone | place: Costa Rica: the Eastern... | reverse complement strand
TTTCTCTGGCAATTTTATTTCCAGTTGCCAAATAATAAAAATGCTCATCTTTCCCCAAAACAAATATTGCTGGAAATAAATCTTCCTCATGTATAAGTGCATGTTTCATTAAATTTTCCAGACATTCAATCATTATGTTGTATATCTTTTTCATTATTGATTGGCCTCCAATAGTACTTTTGGCCGTATACAATAAGACTGAAATTAAGTCCGGAGAGAATTCTCCAGCAAAAGACAAGTTAACGGATTTAACGTCCATTAATTGATGTGTATCGTATGCAAATTGTGAATTTAAACGCTTCATCAAATATATATGGCGGTTTGTTACGGCAGAAAACACAAAAAGTTGTTCATATTATCAATTTTTGTAGTTTTTGAACAAAATTTTATACCCTTATACTTATTCGAGCAATATTTCTTTACTATCTTTACCTATTACATTATAAAATCCCTAAAAGTAACATACCAATGAGTGAAATTGCAGAGGTAAAGATTAACGGACAAACATATGAACTACCAATCATTACTGGATCAGAAGATGAAAAAGGAATTGATATAACAAAACTAAGGTCGCTTTCAGGAGCTGTTACTCTTGATTCAGGGTATAAAAACACTGGGTCTACGAAAAGTGCAGTAACCTATCTTGATGGTGAAAATGGTATTTTAAGATATAGAGGTTATTCAATAGAAGAATTAGCTGGAAAAGCTTCATTTATTGAAGTTGCTTACCTTTTGATTTATGGAGAATTGCCTAACAAAGAGCAGTTAGATAATTTTGAAGCCAACATCACTAAGCATACATTAATCCATGAAGATATGAAGCGTTTTTATGAAGCGTATCCTTCAAAAGCTCACCCAATGGGTATTGTTGCCTCACTGCTATGTTCTCTTTCAACATTTTATCCAGATTCCCAAAATCCAAACAGAACAGAAGAAGAAATTGAACTAACCATTTATCGTCTGTTGGCTAAATTGCCCACGATTTCTGCATGGGCATATAAAAACTTTGTAGGACACCCTGTTGTTTACCCCAAAAACAACTTAAACTACGAAGAAAACTTCCTGAACATGATGTTCAGTTTACCTGCAGAAAAATACAAAATAGACCCTGTTATAGCAGATGCTTTAAACAAGTTATTGATATTACACGCCGATCACGAACAAAACTGTTCTGCTTCTACCGTAAGAATAGTAGGCTCATCCCACGCCAACCTATATTCTTCGATTTCTGCTGGTGTAATTGCGTTGTGGGGACCACTTCATGGAGGTGCAAATCAAGCTGTAATTGAAATGCTAGAGAAAATCCATGCAGACGGTACTCCCTTAGAAAATTGGATTGCAAAAGCAAAAGATAAGGACGATCCTTTCAGACTAATGGGATTCGGACATAGAGTTTATAAAAACTTTGATCCAAGAGCGAAAATAATCAAGAAGGCTGCAGATGACGTTCTCGAGAAACTAGGAATACAAGATCCATTAATAGAAATCGCGAAGGAATTGGAACAAGTCGCTCTTAATGATGAATATTTTAAATCAAGAAATCTGTACCCTAATGTTGATTTTTACTCTGGAATTATATACAAAGCTTTAGGTATACCAACTGAAATGTTTACAGTTATGTTCGCATTAGGTAGACTTCCTGGTTGGATAGCTCAATGGAAAGAAATGATTGAAAACAAAGAACCAATTGGACGTCCAAGACAAATATATGTTGGAGAAAATGAACGTTCTTATGTTTCATTAGAAAATCGTTAAAACATAACTATTTTAAATTAAAAGGAGACTTCAAATTGAAGTCTCTTTTTTTTGTAATCATGATAAGTATACCCAATGAAATATATACTTTTACAAAACATTTTTTTTATACAATCGTAAAAGGTTAGATACATTTCAAATGAAGAAAATATTCTTTCAGCTATTTCTTTTACTAAGCGTTTCTTTGCAGTCACAAAGTTATCATTTCCTTCACTTAACTGTTGAAGACGGTTTAGCAGAAAATGAGGTGTTTGATTTAATTCAAGATAGAAGAGGCGCTATTTGGATGGCTACACTTGGTGGCGTATCTGTATATGACGGTGTAAGTTTTATGACTTTAAACGACAGTTCTGGTTTACCATCTAACATTATAAACTGCTTGTATGAAGATATAAAAGGAGATGTTTGGATTGGAACACACAAGGGGCTTACGGTTTATGATGGAAAAGAATTTCATACGTTTACTCAAAAGGATGGATTACCTTCAAATGTAGTAAAATCAATTTGCGAAGATGGTTTTGGAAGACTATGGATTGGAACGCAATACGGAGGTCTCTGCATGCTCGACAATTTTGCAAAAGACGAAAAAAAATTCGTTCCATTCGATATTAATTTTGGAGGTCGGGGAAAACTTTCTGTAAATAAGGTGATTGAAACTCCAGATGCAAAAATATACATTGGAACAAATCAAGGATTAGCAGAAATATTTAACGGAATAGTTAAAACATACACGACAAAAAATGGACTAATTGGAAATAGCATTTATGATTTAGAGGAAGACGTAAACGGAGATATCTGGATTGGAACTTCATCTGGACTTTCTGTTTTCTCAGATGGGGTATTTAAAAACTTCGCTTCTGGCCCAAATTTTCCGGTTGGAGCAGTAAAAACTCTTGAGCAAGACAAAAGTGACAACATATGGATTGGGACTCTTAATTCTGGAGTTATCCGCTTAAACATTAACACCTATGAATATAAGATATATAATGAAAACAAAGGACTAAGCGAAGATATTGTTTTATCCATTTTAGAGGACAAGCATGACAATATTTGGGTGGGAACTAAAGGAGGAGGAATTAACAAATTTACGGGAATTTCATTCACTTATTTTGGGATTAAGGAAGGATTACAAAATGAAAAAATAAATGGATTAATCCAGGATTCTGACAACAACTTTTGGTTTGCCACAAGGGGCGGTGTAATCAGATATAACGGAAACGATACCTTTCAATTGTTTGATAAAAAATCGGGGCTTCCTGTAGACTACACAACCACTGTTTTTGAAGATAAAAACAAAAATATCTGGGTAGGGACTCCAATTGGGCTTGTTAAAATAAAAGACAACAAAATCCAACGAATATTTTCGGTTTTAGATGGAGTTATGAATCCTGTTACTTGCTTTTTTCAAGATAGTAAAGGAGTGATGTGGATTGGAACAGAAGGTGGCTTAGGAGAGCTAGTGGGTGATAAAATTAAGTTTTATAGAATGTTTGATGGGCTCAGTGATGGAAAAATAAGTGCCATAACTCAAGATAAATCAGGAAAACTTTGGATTGGCACAAAAAGTGGTGGCATAAATTGGTTTAATGGAATTGAATTTGGTCAAATTAATGAAGATGACGGTTTAATTCCATCTAATTTTATTAACTGTATGATAAAGGGCCCAAGGGGAGGTATTTACATCGGAACAAATGCAGGAATAACAAAATTTGACGAAAACCGAAACACATATAAAACATTCAATACAAACAACAGCAGAATAAGTTCAGACAACATAAAAATGATGTTGTTTGATGAAGATAATCAATTATGGATTGGAACCAATAAAGGCTTGGATAGGATTTCTTTCAATCCTCCCCAAATTACACGTCAAACTGGAGAATATATTTCTGAAGTTAAACACTATGGCAAGTCCGATGGAATCACAGGTGGACAAATAAATGGAAATGCAATTTGTGAAGATGTTGACGGAAACCTATGGTTTGGAACAAACAAAGGAGCCATTAAACACGATAGAAGTGTTGATCACACTAGTGATATTGCCCCGCAAACTTACCTTACTGGACTTGAATTAGAAAATAAAATAGTAAACTGGTCAAAAAGAAATTACGATGTTGAACCTTGGTCTAAAATGCCTAAAAACCTTGTTCTTCCGCATGACTCATCAACATTAACTTTTCATTTTGTTGGAATTAATCATGACAACTCAACTGGTACAACTTATTACTCCTATCTAGAGCAAGATGGTGAAATTTTTGCTCCGTTAAAAATTAACAATGAAAGCAAAAGAGACTTCACAAAACTGCCTCCAGGCGAATATCAATTTGTGGTTTACGCTTGCAACAAAGATGACTTTTGTAACGACAAAACACCTTCAAAATTCTCATTTATAGTTTCCCCTCCATTTTGGGCAGAAGCGTGGTTTATAATTTTAGTATCATTAGCCATTGTATTCTCAATTATACTGTTTATTAAGTATCGTGAAAAAAAGCTGAAGGAGGAACGTGAATTGCTGGAAGAAAAAGTAAAAGAAAGAAACCAAGAAGTTTTAGAGAAAAACAAAGAACTTGAATCCGTAAATCTAGAAATGGTTTCTATAAATAAAGAAATTGAGGAAAAAAACAACGATTTAAACTCAAGTATTCGATATGCATTAACCATTCAAAAAGCATCTTTCCCGCCGCTTCAAGAATTGTATCAAGAACTACCCAATTCCTTCATTTACCATTTACCAAGAGATATTGTTTCCGGTGATTTTTATTGGTATAGAAAAACAAACAACAAGTTTGTAATTGCTTGTGCTGATTGCACTGGCCATGGTGTGCCTGGGGCTCTTACAAGTATGATTGGAATTGCTCTTTTGAATGAAATTGTAGGGGGAAATAAAATAACTGACCCATCTGAAGTTTTAACATTACTGGATAAAGGTATTTTGAAAGCATTTGAAAATAGTGAATCAGAAACCAATGACGGAATGGACATTAGCTTAATTACAATAGACACTCAAAATAAAACCATTGAATATTCAGGAGCTTATCGTCCATTAATCCTGATTAGAGAGAATGAACTTATTGAATATAGAGCCACAAAAATGTCAATTGGTTTCAAAGATGTTGAGGATAAAATTTTTGAAAAAACAACGTTTCCCTATCAGGAAAATGACTGTTTATTCATGTATTCAGATGGATATCCCGATCAATTTGGAGGACCAAAAAACAAAAAATTCAAGAGCAAAACATTAAAAGAAATGTTGGTTGAAGGGAGTTCAAAAAGCATGAAAAAGCAAAAGGAAAATATTAGTCAGCGATTTAATGAATGGATGGGAGATAGTGAACAAGTTGACGACATCCTCATTATGGGCATCAAATTTTAACCGTTAAAATTTCACTGACCTCTAAATTTAAGAAAGCTACCTGCAATAGGTCAATACTCAAATTAAGCTCATCCCAACTTAAAGCCAACATCATATTACTTACCGGAGTTTTAAGAAAAACCTTTTCAACTAAGTGATTTTTTTTATAGTCATATTCATCCTTTGTGCCCAATAATGCCTTTAAAAAGATCCTTGGTTGCTCACCTTTAAATTTCAATATAAAAGTACCCACCCCAATAATCATTTCTTGACTCTCCTTGCAATAAAGTACATTTCCAATTTCATTGCTTGATAGCATCCTATAGTTACAACTTGACATCATTTGATATTTAGATTCTTTATAGATGGCAAAATTGAAGTATTGCATCTTAAAAAGCAATCACTAAAAAAGGCTATTCTCATCACTCTATCGATTGAAATAAAACGATAACCCTTTGAATGACAAATTAGTCAGCTATATTAATCCACGAGATTTTAATTCAAGATATTTATTGATGGTATCGACATTTAATTTTTCAGGAGTTGTAAGAATTGTGTTTATACCATATTTTTTAAGCTCAGCTGCAATGGTTTGTTTCTCAATAACCGATTTTTGAGCTATAGTTTGTAAATATATATCTTCGATGGATTCTGCATTTCTATTCGATTTTTCAACTAATCCTGAGTTTTCAAAGAAAATCACTACTAATAAATGCAACTTGCTAATTTTTCTAAGCATTGGCATGGCCCTTTCCATAGCGTACATACTCTCAAAATTTGAATACAAAAAAAGTAAACTTCTGCCTTTAATATTCTGCCGAACACCATAGTAAAGCATTTCAAAATTAGCATCATTGTACCTTGTTTTTTGACGGTACAAATTTTCCAATAATTTTCTTAATTGTCCTCCTAATTTATCGGCTTTAACGTGAACACCTAATTTATCAGAAAAGGTCATTAACCCTACTTTATCATCTTTTCGTAAAGCTATGTTTGAAATTACCAATGCAGAATTAATACTATGATCCAACAATGTCATATTATCGAAAGGCATTTTCATTGTTCTACTTTTATCTAATATAGAATAGATTGTTTGTGAGCGTTCATCTTGAAACTGATTAACCATTAATTCACCCTTGCGACTAGTAGCCCTCCAGTTTACCTTTCTAAAATCATCTCCCTGAACATATGCCTTAATTTGTTCAAATTCTTGTGCATTTCCAATTTGACGGACTTTTTTAAGTCCTTGATTTAAATTTGAATTTGTAAAGACTTTTAATTCATATTCCCGCATTAAACGAACGGAGGGGTAAACCTTTGCCGAAAAATCTTGGGAAAAGCAGACTCTTCTTTGAACCATTCTCAAGAATGAGCCAACAAATACATTTAATGAACCAAACAAATACTCGCCTCTTTTTACAGGTCTTAAATTATATGTTAAAACTTGTTCCTCATCAGGAGACAGTGTTAAAAATTTCGCGAAATCTCTGATTTGAAACTGGTAAGGTAGTTCATCAATAATTTTGAATCTTATCGGTACTGAATTGTTGTTTTTTAATCGAATTTTAACTTGATTATGGTCACCAAGATTTAATTGTTCTTTCACTATTCTTTCTGCTTCAATTTTTTCTGAACCAGAAAATAAGATTAAAACATCAATGAAAAGATAGCCAATTACTAAAGACAAAAACATTTGAGCATAGAAGAAAAATGGTTCAAACAAGAAACTAACTATAAAAATAGCAGATGCAAGTCCCAGTAAAAGATAGAACCAACTCGTTAGATAAACGTTAGGTATGAATTTGTTTTTTTTCATTTAATCATTCTAAAACCAAATTAATTAACGAGGAACTTCTATTTTTTGAATAATTTCAGCAATCACATCTTCTGCGGTAATGCCCTCCATTTCAGTTTCTGGAGTTAAAATAATTCTGTGATTTAAAACAGGTTCCGAGACGTATTGGATGTCATCGGGAGTAACGAAATCTCTCCCTCTAATCGCAGCAGCAGCTTTAGCAGATTTTAAAATAGAGAGAGATGCTCTAGGTGACGCTCCAATATATAATCTTGCATGGTTTCTAGTCTCAGCAATTAATCTAGCGATATACTCGATTAACTGATCTTCTATTTTAACTTCCTCTATTAATCCCTGAAACTCTTCAATTTCAGCAGCACTCAAAATTGAATTAATTTGATTAAACGAAACATCCTTAATACTATTTTTAAATCGCTTTAATATCTCTACCTCTTCCTGAAAAGAAGGATACTCCAACTTTATTCTAAAAATAAATCTATCCAGTTGAGCCTCTGGTAATCGATATGTACCTTCTTGTTCAATAGGGTTTTGTGTAGCCATTATAAAAAAGGGAGGGTCCATTTTATACTTAACACCATCATTTGTCACCTGTCTTTCCTCCATAATTTCGAAAAGTGCAGCTTGCGTTTTAGCAGGAGAACGATTGATCTCATCAATCAATACGATATTGGAAAAAACAGGGCCTTTCTTGTAAGTAAATTCTGATGTTTTTACGTTGAAAATTGACGTTCCTAAAACATCTGAAGGCATTAAATCTGGAGTGAATTGAATTCTTGAGTAATTAACTGAAAGTGTTTTTGAAATCACCTTGGAGGTCATTGTTTTGGCTATTCCAGGAACGCCCTCTAGTAAAACATGTCCTCTTGAAAATATAGCCAGCAAAATCTGATCAATCAGTTGGTGTTGTCCAATAATCATCTTACTTACCTCTTTCTTTACAGCATCTACCTTGGCCTGAAAATTCTGTAATTTCAACCTAGATTCGGGCACAAAAGAAGCCGACTCGGAGGATTCCTCAACAGAAGGTAAGCTGTTTTCTATCTCGGTTGCAGATTCATCAATTTTATTCTCGGCATTTTCTTGGTTCAAATCAGTTTTAGGTTGTAAATTTTCGTTGGATTCCATAATTATTTAGATTTTTTATAAAAGTTATTTAGCTTTTTGTACAAATTAACTAGATATTCATCCGATACGCTAGTGAGGTTTGCTCCACCTTTAAATAAATTAAGTATGTCTTGAATTTCTGATTTTTCAACACCGGATTTTTGAGCAATTCTTCTTACATATGCTTCCTCTTCAGAATACGCTATATAATACCGTGACTTAATCTTATTTTTAAAAATGTTCTCCATATGAATAATTAATTTGTTATGTTGATTTTGTTTTAAATACAATCGAGCAATAGTCTCGGTAAACTCAAGTGATGAATTATCGTTGGAAGAAACCGTAGGCATTATTTTTTGTTGTCTTTTTCCTGTAAAAATCACAAACAAAAGGACACCTGCCAAAATAATAAAATAGCCCCATCGAAGAGAAAGATTGCTTAAAAGGAAATCAAGCGTATTATAATCATTCGTAGGCCGACCATCATTTTTAGGCTGGTCAATATCCATGGTGCCATCATCGTAAGCATAGTGCGTGTAATTATCAAATAAAATTGTACTTTTCGAAAAATAAGAAAGAACGGTTTCTACATATTCCTTTCCCGATTCTGAGCTCAAATATTTATTTGTGAAAACTTGTGGTATCGTATGAATTAATATTTTCCCACCTCCATATTCGAATTCAACATAGCATGGACGATAACCTGATTTACCAATCGTTCTTCCATTGTAGCCATATTCTATACCATAATTTATATTATACCACCTCTTCGTTTTTGACTTCCCTTTAACTTCATTCACAATATCATACTCATTTGTAAACCTAGCGTCCTGGAAAGACAACGATATTGATGAGTCATTGGTGTAGCCATAATAATTGTAGTCATTGTAGTTGTAAAAAATTTCCTTTAAAAGATGATTCGGCAAAAATTCAGCGGCAACAAACATAGTATTTCCCTTCTCAACGAAACGCAATAAACTATCCACCTCATCATTATATAAATTGAGTGATTTTCCAACAAAAAAATAGGTGACATTATCCAATTTTATTTGTACATCAGTACTGTCAAAATAAGACTGAACAGACACATTTATATCATGTACAGAATGACCTTCTAAACCATTTTCAAAAATGCTTCTAATGAAAAAAGTACCGTAGGGATGTTTACTTTTTGAATCGTATGTTTTTTCCCAACTAATCGCCTCAACTGTTCTCTCTTTGAGTGCGGCGTTATCTTGTTGACTTCCACCTAAAAAATAAGCAATCAACCCCAGTACCAAAACTAAGGTTCCCATAATTGTATATTTTGTAAAAGTATTCATTGCCACCTTTTGATGAACTACTTTATTTTGCTTATTAGATCTTTAAAATGCTTCTCAACCACTATAAATTCATCCATTAAAATATCATATTTCCCATACCATATAAACTCATAATTTTTAACTCCTGCTTCGAAATCTTCTGAAAATGACTTTCCAGAAAGCTCTAAATGATAGTGATAATTGGTTTTTCTTTTTTTCCAATTAATGTGACCTTTATCCGATAACTCCTTAATTACCCAAACAAAGTATAATCTTGTTGCGACACGATAGTCTTTTGATTCCTTTGCCTTTTTAATTTTAATTTCTAATTCGGACAATTGTACGGAATCTGGATTCATCTCTTGATCATACAATACTTTTGTACTGGAACCTTCAATTGGCGTATTCACAAACAACATGTAAGCAGCTGCCCCTAGGATAATTGCAATTAGAAGTATCAAAATAACTTTAAAAAACCCTTCTCCAGAAGTTCGATTTTTATTTATTTTTTCTGATCTGGGGTCATCTCGCCAATTACCTTCGTTTTTCTTTAACCGATTTCCCTCAATTTGTCTTTTTCTATTTTCTAACCTTTCCTGGGCAACTCTTCTTTGGTACTCTTTTCTTTCAGCATTTTCACGAGCATTTGGTTGAACCCCGTCTTGAATATTTCTTGCCCCACTCCCCCTATGCTTTTCTGAGTAATAACTTATTCCCGAGATTGAGTCATAGGTATATAAAGTATAATTATCGCCTTTTTCAACTCCATAGCCTACTCCAAACTGAGAACTGTCTTCATGAAATTTTTTTTGCTCCATTTTCTCAATTAAATCAACCTCTTCTTTTAATTTTTCATATTCTTCGGTTTTGAATTCTTTTTTATCCGGCCCGTAATTAAATTCCTCAGTAGAATTTTCAGCCCTTAATGCAAAGACAGAAATAATTAGAAAAAACAGAGCACTATTTTTAAAAATCGCCCTCATCTGCTTGTTCAAAAAGATTGTTTCTTATTCCAAAATCTTGGAGCCGTTCATACAATGTTAACGCCATAACTCGCTCTCTAATAGAGTGAAATTGGATTGCCAATCCAGTAATAACAAATGAAATAAGTACTGCAAAAAACAGATAATACAACATAAAATTTAAAGCATTGGCATATTGCGTTACATTATCCGTGAAAGGAGTTACATGCTCAAGAAAAAATTCGGTTATAAAATCAAGAATAGATGTCGGCTTAACACCCAATACCTTTGAAATAATTAATCCTGCAATTACTAAAATTAGAGGAATTACCATTTGCAATAAGAACACCCCTATGGATCCAAACCAAGATTTGAAAACCAATTTAATGCCTGTGCTGTAAAGAGAACTGTACTTATCCTCGTTATAAAAACCTAAATATGAAAATTGAAAGATAAACGGAACCAAAAAGACTCCAATTGCAATCATTAATGGATTTGGCCATAGATGAAGTAAAGTAAGATAAACCAATAATGGCCACAACTTAATACCACCAAAAAAACAAAATTTATAGAAGCCAAAAATTTTAAACTTTTGATCTTTTCTGTAAAGGAAATAAGCATAATATGCACTCAAAAATAAAGGACTAATCAATGCTACTAAAAACAGTAAATTAATCCAAGCTGAGGAATTAGAACGGAAAACATTCTTTATGCTAACCCACCAATACAACTCTTGATCATATTCCATTAAAAAAAAGAAATGATATCCTGTAATAAAAAACATTAATGGAAAACCTGACAAAAACAAACCGCTTAATATATTCCCGAAAGATTGTCTAAATAAATTTAACGTATCGTTGAAAATATCTCCTACTTCTCTAACTTTCTCAAAAGCAATCTTTTTATGCTCTACATGCGGTATAGTATCCTTAAAATCAAATTTACCCGTTTTAATTTTAGTCTTGTATAGATAAAGAGGATAGGCAATAAAATAAAAACAAATAAAAGCTAGGGAACCCAAAACGATACAATACTTTAATGCCATTGGCATGTTGGTATATCGAGTAATACTCCCCTCTAAAAAGCCAGAAATTATCAAAATAAAAACACAGCTTAACGCAATTTTAAAACTCCTCTTCGCAGAAATCCTTAAAGATTGTAAACGTGTATAGGTGCCCGGGAAAAGTAAACCACCACCCAATAATAACCCTGCCCCACCGGCAATAATTATTGCAGAAATTTCTAATACACCGTGAATCCAAATAATCCACATTGCATCGCTAAGTACCCCTTTATGAAAAAGGTAATAATGAAATGTACCTAACATTATTCCATTTTTTATCATGATAATAATCGGTGGAATGCCTGCAATAATTCCAGATGTATAGGTAAAAGCTGCAATTCTTGTATTGTGTTGTGTTAACCCAAAACTGGACCAAGCTGAATTCCCATGTTGATGATATACCGCCATAGGATCGCCATTTTTTATATTTTCATCCGTCATCTCAATATAGCTAGATCCCATTATCTCTGTAGCATATCCAATATCATTTGCTGTAGAAACAATACCAACCATTAGTGCACCAAAAAATACAATTAATGATAATAACATTGACTTCCAACTTCGAGCAAACTCCATTGGCAAACCAGATGTGAAAAATTTAACAAAACTAGCCCCTTTTACCTTTTTGTTTTTGTTCACTTTTAAAAACACCAATTGAGACAAGTAATTCAAGTAAACACGAACGGATCGCTTGTTGTAAAATGTGCGAGTATAGCTTAAATCATCTGTGATTTCAACAAATAATTTGGTTAGCTCATCTGGATTTGCATTTTCTCTTCGCTGCATATCCTCAAACTTTTTCCAACTCTTCTTTTTCTGTCGTATAAAGGTAGTTTCCCGCACTTCAATAAAATTGAAGGTTAAAATTGCTGTTTATCCTTCTTAATCCAAAATAATTTGTATTATTTCTTACTATATTGGCACTTTAAATGCGCACAATAAGTATAAATACAACCCAAAATGTGGCCATCGACTACGAATTGGCTGGATTAATGGATCGATTACTAGCCTTTTTATTAGACACTATAATTTTAGTGGTATACATCTTCACAATAATTAGAATTTCTGAATTAGGAAATGCTTTTAGTGATTCCAACAACATTACTGCTTTTGTAATTGTTGTATTTCTTATTTTCCCTCCCTTTATTGGTTATCATTTAATCTGCGAAGCCTTATGGAATGGTCAATCCATTGGAAAAAAAGCGCTCGGAATTAAAGTAATGAAGTGCAATGGTCAACAAATGGACATCGGCGATTATGGAAAACGATGGATGTTTCGTCTTATTGATATTTTGTTTTCATGTGGAAGTGTAGCCGTTATTACCATTATGAGCAATGACTACAACCAAAGACTTGGGGATATTGTTGGTGATACTTGCGTTGTGAAAACAAATCCCAGAAATCAAATGTCCATTAAAGACGTTCTAAAAATTAAAACTCAAGAAAACTACGAACCCAAATACGAGGGGGTAGTTCGTTTTACAGAAGAGGATATGCTTTTGTTAAAAAACACTTTGGATAGAGCAAAAAGAAATCCAAATGTTCATTATAAAAAATTATTGGCTTTGTTAGCCGACAAAATTTGCAAAGAACTAGACATTAAAAAAGTACCCAAGCAAAGGACTAAATTCCTGAAGACTATATTGAATGACTATATTGTTCTAACCCGCTAAATATAGTGAGGTCTTTAAAAATGTGCCTAATTATTTTTTATTAAATTTATTAGAGAACCTTTAGAGGAGTATATCTGAAAGGATAATGCAAATACGTATCGAAATAGCAAATAAACAACATGAAAAATATGCAAGTGTAATTGCTAAAATGATTGAACGTGCAGCACAAAAAAAAGGAACAATCCTTGCCCTGAGAAAACCTAAATTTATACTCGAAAAAATAATACAAGGAAAATCGGTAATTGCACTAGACGGAGATATTGTTGTTGGCTTTTGTTATTTCCAAAATTGGGAAAACGATACTTTTATCGCTCACTCCGGTTTAATCATAAACGAAAATTATCTTGGCAGAGGTCTTTCAAAAAAAATCAAAAAACAAATTTTTGATGCATCAAGAGAAAAATTTCCAAAGGCAAAAATTTTCGGTTTAACCACCTCTCCAGCAGTTATAAAAATTAACCATGAACTTGGATATCAATCTGTAACTTATAATCAATTAACCGACGATGAAGATTTCTGGAAAGGTTGTCAAACTTGCTCCAATTATCCAAAGCTTCTGCAGGCAAAAAGAAAAACATGTAAATGTACGGGTATGTTAATGGACCCAGGAAAAGTTTAAATCAATTGATTTCACACCAAAGTTATCTAAGTATTGTACGTCATTTTATTTCCAACCAACTGTAAATTAGATTTGAAATTAGACTCAAACAATTGACCTGTTCCCAAACCTTGTGGCATTGTATTTCCGGTTTGGTAGGCAAACTGTGCTATGGCATTCAACCCTATATTGCCCTCAAGTGCTGATGTTGCCCACCAACCCACTTTGTGTTTTTGAGCAATCTCAATCCATTCGTTAGAAGACTTGATCCCCCCTATTAAACTGGGCTTAAGTATAATATATTGTGGTTGAATCTGCTGGATTAACTGCTCTTTTTTTGAATAGGTTTGTATGCCTATTAACTCTTCATCGAGAGCAATTGGAATGGGTGTTTTACTGCATAAATCAGCCATTAACAGTTCCTGCTTAGCGGGTATTGGCTGTTCAATTGAGTGAATGTTTAAGTCTGCTAAAAACTGCAATTTATCCATTACTTTTTCCGCTGAAAAGGCTCCATTTGCATCTACTCTCAACTCCATGTGATCGGGTGAAAATCGGTTACGAATGTTTTGAAGCATTTTTTTTTCTTCGTCCCAATCAATTGCTCCTATTTTCATTTTTACGCAAGTAAATCCCAACTCAATTTTTTCCTCAATTTGCTGCGACATGTAGTCATAATTCCCCATCCATATCAAACCGTTTATCTCAATGCTATCTAACCCATTTGTAAAACGAGATGGAAAAAAAACTTGCTTTCCACCATTTTGCAAATCCAATAAAGCGGCTTCTAAACCAAATTGAATACTCGGGTACAAGGAAAATTCATCAGAGTAAATAAAATTTTTCCAATCATTTATATTTTCGCAAACCCAATCCAACTTTTCTGCATACCTATCTTTAGGATCAATACTTAGTGTCCAGAGTGGGCTGCATTCACCCCAACCCTCTATTTTTTGGTCCACAAAGGATAGTTTGAGGACATAAGTATCCTTTTTCTTAAAAGTTTCTCTTGAAGTTTTGGCGGGTTGCTTAAACACCAAATCATGCTTTCTCCATTCGGCTTTTAATGGAGTACTGGGTAGAGAAAATAGTGCTTTATTCATACGACAAAGATAATCGAGTTTTGAATTTCCCATCAAACTAGGTAGAATCCAGTAAATTTCGGTAATTTTGCAATACTGAAAAACCAACTCGATGGTTTAAAAACAAAGAAAATGAAAAAAGTCGTTTTAGCATATAGTGGAGGTTTAGATACAACCTATTGTGTAAAATATTTAGGTGACCTAGGGTATGAAGTTCATGCTGTTTTAGTGGATACAGGTGGTTTCTCGCAAGAAGAATTGGACTTCGTTGAAAAAAGAGCAAACAGCATTGGTGTAGCCTCATATAAAGCAATAAAGGTTACTCAAAAATTTTATGATAAATGCATCAAATACTTAATCTTCGGAAATGTCTTAAAAAATAATACGTACCCACTTTCAGTAAGTGCTGAGCGTATTTTCCAAGCGGTAGCTATTGCTCAATACGCCAAAGAGTTAAAGGCAGATGCTATCGCCCACGGATCAACTGGCGCTGGTAATGACCAAGTTCGTTTCGATATGGCGTTCCATATTATTTACCCGGAAGCTGAAATAATTACACCAATACGTGATGATAAATTATCCCGCGAGGAAGAGATTGAATTCCTAGAAAAGCACGGAGTTGAAGGAGATTGGACCAAAGCTGCTTATTCAATCAACAAAGGAATTTGGGGAACATCTGTAGGAGGCAAAGAAACATTAACATCAAACGAATTCCTAGCTGAAAAAGCTTTTCCTTCGCAAATCCAAAAACATGATTCTGAGGAGGTAGAATTAACTTTTAAGCAAGGTGAAGTTGTTGGAATTAATGGAGAAGAATTGAACCCTGTTTCTGCTATTCAAAAACTAAACGAAATAGCCTCTTTATATGGAATTGGGAGAGATGTTCACGTTGGTGATACAGTTGTAGGAATAAAAGGTCGTGTTGGTTTTGAAGCCGCGGCGCCTTTAATTATTATCAAAGCACACCACACATTAGAAAAACACACACTTACAAAATGGCAATTGTACTGGAAAGAACAATTGGCAAACTGGTACGGCAATCTACTTCATGAAGGGCAGTATTTAGATCCGGTGATGCGCAATATTGAAACTTTCTTAAGCGATACCCAAAAATATGTTACAGGTAAAGCTTTTGTTCGCTTATCACCTAATCATTTTCAAGTATTGGGAATTGAAAGTAAACACGATTTAATGAACAGTAAAGCTGCACAGTACGGAGAGATGAATACCTTATGGGACGGTAATGATGTCCGTGGTTTTTCAAAGATTGCTGCTGTCCCTAATATTATTTTTAATGCAGTAAATGGATCTATACTTGACTAAATACTATAAACTATGATTACAGTTGGTATTGCCGGAGGTGCAGGTTATACAGGAGGCGAGTTGTTGCGAATCATCATTAATCACCCTAATGTTGATATAAAATATGTGTACAGCACATCACAAGCGGGAAATCCTGTAAGCGCAACTCATAAAGATTTGTTAGGCGAAACCGATTTGATTTTTTCGGATAAATTAATCGATGTCGATGTTCTATTCCTATGTCTACCTCATGGCGCTTCCAAAACTTTCCTAACCGAAAATAACATTGCTGAAAACACAAAAATAATCGATTTAAGTACTGATTTTCGTCATTCCATAGAGGAGTTTGAAAGTGATAAAGATGGTTTTATTTACGGATTACCGGAATTTCAAAAAGAAAAAATTAAATCTGCATCAAAAATTGCTAACCCTGGGTGTTTTGCAACAGGCATACAGTTTGCCCTTTTACCGTTAGCTGATGCTGGTAAAATATACGACTCTGTTCATGTAAGTGCGATAACGGGTTCTACCGGAGCTGGACGTGCGCCCACAGACACTTCTCACTTCTCATGGAGAAATGGGAATATCTCAGTGTACAAACAATTTAATCATCAACACTTAAAAGAAATAAAGGCCACACTAAAGCATTTACAGCCTACATTTGACCAACCCGTAAACTTTATTCCCTTCCGGGGAAATTTCACTCGGGGAATTTTGGCAAGTGTATACACCAAGTATGATGGAACTGTTGAGGAAGCAAAAAAAATGTACTCTAATTTCTATATAAATCATCCTTTCATACATTTTGTAGAAAAAGGATTGGATCTGAAACAGGTTGTAAACACAAATAAATGCCTACTTCAAATTGAAGTACACAATGGAAATATATATGTCCAAAGTGCAATAGACAATTTGTTAAAAGGAGCATCGGGCCAAGCGGTTCAAAACATGAACTTACTTTTTGGTCTGGATGAAAAAACGGGATTAAAACTTAAAACCATTGGTTTTTAGGTAATTAGTAACTTTTTATACAATCACAATGAAATTATTCGACGTTTATCCGCTTTTTCCAATTGAGCCCGTAAAAGCTCAAGGAGCCTATATTTATGATAAACACGGAACTGAATATTTGGATTTTTATGGAGGTCACGCGGTTATCTCTGTTGGACACTCTCACCCAAATTATGTAAAAAGAATAAAAAATCAACTCGATAATATTGCTTTTTATTCAAATTCAGTCATAAACAATACGCAAACAGAATTAGCCAATAAACTAGGAAAACTTTCAGGTTACCAAGACTATCAACTTTTTCTTTGTAGCAGCGGTGCTGAAGCTGTAGAAAACGCGCTAAAAATGGCCAGTTTCCAAAACTGCAAATCCAAGATACTTGCTTTTGAAAAAGCCTTTCATGGACGCACCTCTGGAGCACTTCAAGTAACCGACAGTTCAAAAATAAAGTCCACTTTTAATGGTTCTATAACGACAGAATATCTTCCTTTGAATGATTTAGAACCTGTAGAACGCGCTTTAGAAGGTGGTGATGTAGCTGGTATTATTATTGAAGGAATTCAAGGAGTTGCCGGTATTATTGAACCCAGTGTGGAATTTCTGAAGGGTTTACGAGATTTAGCCAACAAGTATGGTGTTGTATTAATTTTAGATGAGGTTCAAAGTGGATTTGGACGCACAGGAGATTTTTTTGCCCACCAACATGCCGGAATAAAAGCGGATATAGTTACCATGGCCAAAGGCATGGGTAATGGTTTTCCAACAGGCGGAATCATTTTAAGTCCAGATTTCAAAGCAAGTTTTGGTTTACTCGGAACAACTTTTGGAGGAAATCATTTAGCCTGTGTAGCTTGCTCCTCTGTGCTGGATATCATTGAACAAGAAGATCTTTTGAAAAACGCAAAAAAACAAGGGAGTTACCTAATTCAAGAACTCTCAAAAATCAATTCAATTGAAACCATAACGGGTAGAGGTTTAATGTTAGGCATAGTCGTTAAGGGTGATGGAAAAGCTTTGCGATCTAATTTAGTTACTAAGCACAATATTTTTACTGGGGGCTGCGCCAATCCAAATATTTTGAGGTTACTGCCTCCAATGAATATTACTCAGGTAGAATGCGATAAGTTAATCAATGCTGTAAAGGCTGAGTTGGTTTAAAGAATGGACGAAACCGACGGAAAATATAGAAGAAACGTAAAGTTTGGTTATGAAGTTGAGATTGTTCAAAAACAGCATCAAAAAACTGGAGAGATTACGCAAGGAACCGTAAAAAAACTCCTCACAAAATCTCAGCATCATCCTCATGGAATTAAAGTGATGCTCACCGATGGAAAAGTTGGTAGAGTAAAAAACATTTTAATGTAATCCTTAAGTTTTAAAAGGGTTTTCTGGCCATTTGTGTTTTTTGTAGCGAATTCGAAGCTCTTTTCTTACTTCGAAGTAGGTTTTTTCCCAAAAGCTGTTTAAATCGTTTGTAATTTGTACCACTTTAAATCCAGGCGAAAGTAAATGCATAAGCACATTGATCCTTCCTCCATTTACTTTTGGGGTTTCCAACATTCCAAAACAACGTTGAAGGGGTACAGCTAAAACAGGTTCTGAGCAATTTTCTTGATATTCTAACTTGGCAAATGTTCCATTGGGTAATCTTACTTTTGAAGGTGCAAGAACATCTATTTTTTTTTGTTGTTCTATAGTTAAAGCGTAATAGAGGATCTCTTTTAAGTCAATTTTCCTCAAATCTTGAGGTTTTTTAACATCTGGGAGGTAAGAGATAATCCATTCTTTATTAGATGCTAACAATGCTTCTATACTGTATTCAGGTAGTTTTAAATTAGGATTCCATTTTCGCAAAGAATTCACACGATACAGCAATTGAACGACATCCTTATTCCAGTCTAACAATTGCTGGCCTTTTTCAGCAATGGCCTCAGTTATGGCCTCTATCAATTTTTCTGGATTTGGATTTGGAATAGGACTACTTTTGAGGACAATACTTCCAATTCTCATCTCTTCTCGCGCAATTAATCCTCCATCATCGGTGTCCCATTTTACGATTTCTTTTGTAATAACCTTACTTAATAAATCCCTAGGGTTTATTGGACTTGCCATAAAAATCTTCCCCCCATTTTCTCTTTCAGTAACATGAGCAATGGCCAACCATTGTTCATGGGCTAAATCATCCAGATGTCCAGCTGCTGCCATTTTGCCATTTGCCATTTGAAACTGAGCATTGTTGCCCGGACGTGAACTCGCAATTCTTTCAGGATATGCACTGGCAATTAATAACCCTGTATCGTGATCATCAATCATACCATTATCTGGTTCAATACCAAACATGCTACGGTACTGTTCAGCCAATTTTTCTAGACGAGAAAATTGCTTACCTCCTTTTCCTTCTTTTCTGAACCTTCTTAATGCTTCAATCCTTAAATTGATGTCTATTCCCGATTCAGGGGGCAAAGGATCCTTTTCCTCCAGTAATGGAGCGATGTCTGTAGCTAAAGCAAGCTGACCTATTTCTTGTGCTTGAACCATCATCTGAGCTATTCTAGGATGAGTTGGTACGTTAT
>Ga0160423_10001483_pt1 | contig 19593 bp, 11 predicted proteins | sample CRUFie14St8metaG_FD_108191 | JGI IMG/M metagenome (GOLD analysis project Ga0160423, IMG submission 108191) | Marine microbial communities from the Costa Rica Dome - CRUD Field 142mm St8 metaG | ecosystem: Environmental > Aquatic > Marine > Oceanic > Photic zone | place: Costa Rica: the Eastern... | reverse complement strand
GATTGTTCCGGGACGGAAGGTGAAACCGACCCCGCCTTCGATGGTCCAACCGGAGATGTCGATCTCGGTGTTCTCATTGTTGTGGATCCGAATGTATTCCTGCTCCTGGTTTCCGCCGGCGGGATTAGCATCGACGGCTGCGAAGACGATGTCGGGAGACGCCGGTTGGCTGGAGGGAATGAGCGAATTGTAATTGTTGAAGAGGACATTTCGGCGGCTGTTGAGATAGCTGTTGACCGAATTGATGTTGCTGCTGAGGGGCGGCGAAGCTGGTCCGATGGTGTCGAGGGCGAGGTTCTCGAGAATACGATCGCTGGTCGGAACAGAGGTGGGCTGGAGAACGTCATCCATGAGAGTGCGCAGGCGGCGTAGGTAGATGCGTTGCGTGACCTCTTCTTCGAAAATGACATCGTAAAGGATATTCCACTGATTGGCATTTTGCTTTTTGTGCTCTTCATCGCCGAAGAAGGGATGGGGAAGGTGGGTGCCGCCGTCGCCACGGACGCCGAAGGTGTAGTCTTTGTCCCAGGGAAGCATGCGCCAACGGCTGTCTCCGCGTGCGTCGAAATACATGTAGAAGTTTTTGCGGAGGTCGTCAGCGTCTTGAATGATGGAGCGGGCGGCGAGGTAGTTGACGATTTGAGGGAGGTCGAGATTGTCGATGACCCATCGACGTCGCGCGGCGGAGGTAGCGAGGTTGAGTCCAGCGACAAGATCGGCAGCCGAGTCGATATTGGAAAGGTCCCCGGTTTTCTTTTCAATGCCGGTGATGGTGTCGAAGAAGACGGGGTTGAGGTTTCTCCGCTGCACGAACTTGTAGAGATCTCCATCGCGGTCGTAGCCATAGCGATCCATGAAGTCACCATCGACTTGCTCGATGGCTACGCCGACGCGATCGCTTCCACCATTCACGCGCATTTGCCAGAGGTAGGTGAGGCAGGATTCGTTGCCGGCGAGACGGTGGGTGTCGAAGCCCATCGCTTGTCGGATGTAGGTCCTATCGGCACCGTTGGCGTTCATGTTGATTTCACCAACCGAACTCATTTCTTCATTCACGTAGAATGAGTCGCCTTTGTTGAAGTCAAATTTCTGGGAGATCGAGCCATTGGTTGCACCTCCGCGTTGGCGGATGAAGATGTTGTCGTAGAAGCGGCCAAGGAAATAAACCGAAGCGCGGGCTCCGCTGCGCGTGTGACTGGCTGACTCGCTTTGCGTGAACCATTGCAGGATGGGCATGTCTGAGGTGACCGAAGGATCGGTGGTCACGGTGCCAAAGTATTCCGCCGATTGGTTGGTGCCGGTTTGGTCGAGGAAGGCGGGCGCGCGGGAGGGATTATTGGCGGTGTCTTTGGCGGTGACGAACCAACGGACCATGTCTTCGTTTCCGTATGCCGATGCCGGGATGGTGGCGGTGAAGATCGAGTCGTTGGCGATGGCATCGTCGCCGGTGCCGTCATCGACCATGGTGAGATTTGTCGACGCGCCATACTGCACGCGGTAGGTGAGTTCCACCTGCCCGACGGCCACAAGACGGGAAAGAACGTTGGCGGTGACGACAATGTTTTCGTTCTCGGCCGGTTGAGAAGGAGCGTGAGTGACGTTGATGATTTCCGGTCCAGGATTGGTGGCTCCACCGGTGTTGGCGGCACCGGGAGTCGCGGTTTGCAGGAATCCGAGCAGGAGTGGTCCGGTGGAAGTCGTTGTGCCGGTGAGTTCAGGATCGGCTAGAAAATCGCTGCTGCCAGTTGATCGATTGATACCATGGATGGCGAGAATGTTTTGACCATTCTGAAGGCTGGAGGTGAAGGCCGAAACATCGATGGTCTCGAGGTTATTGTTTTCATCAATGTTTGACGGTGTGGTGCTGTCCCAGGTGGGATTGGCGGGAGCATTGCGCGAAGTGATTTCATCGCCGTTGAGGTAGGCGTAGAATCCATCGTCGTAGCGGATGGAAAGTGCCAGCATCGAAATTTCCGAGGCATCAGCCAGGGTAAAGGGAATCCGAATGTAGGCCGTTGAGCGAGCTTGATACATGTCTTCCTGCACATCGACATCGATGTAGGAATCGTAGCCAGAGCCGTTGTCAAAGCCCACCCCTGTGCCGAGATTCGGAGTCAACCACGAGGCGTCGGGAGTGAATCCGGGAAAGGTCCAGGTTAACCCCAGAGATCCGTCTTCGGGGATGAGAACTTCGGCATCACTCGAGGCAATCAGGTTGGTTGTTGATCCACCGTCGGAATAAGTGCCGTAGGACACGTCGCTGAATTGGCTGGGATAAGATGGCGTAAATTCACTTTTCAGTGTGGTGCGGTCGGGCATGACGAGTGCGAGGTATTCACCTCCGGTGGTGAGCTTGAAATTGGTATGCAGGTATCCACTTCCATCGACATAGTCGTCGACGTTCTGTCCGGAGGCGAAGACGATGAGGTAGGCGTCTTCCGCAAGGGTCGTGCCGCCGGGGAATTCCCACTTGTTGAGATTGGAGCTGGAGTCCGTGAGATACCATCCGCCGAGATCGACCGGTCCCGGTCCGGCATTGTAGAGCTCGATCCAATCCGAGGAGTTTCCGTCGCCATCGGTGAGTATACTGCTGTTGTTGGCCATGAACTCATTGATACGAACGCCTGAATTGGGGATAGCATCGCCGACGAGGGCGTTGAGATTGACGATGGAAGAGGGATTGAGAGCGTCGTTGCTTGTGATTTCGAGTTGGGCGGAAAAGATACCGTCACTTCCCATCGGATCGAGTTGGATCGTAATAGTGTCGTTGCCCAACGGCGTGATCGAGAATGGCGAGCTGATGACGGAAAAATTCGCGGCATTGCCTCCGGTGATGCTGGTGCCGGTGATGTTGAGGGTTTGTCCGCTGCCGATGTTTTGGATGGTGAACTGCTTGCTCTGAATGCCTGAGCTGGAGGGGTAGAAGCCGATGTCAAAGAATCCCGCGACGGAAATTCGAGGATCATGGATAAAGCCACTTAAGGCGACTGAGACCGAAGGTTGTGAAGTGTCGTTGGTCGTAAAATCGAGAGAGGCGCTGATATTTGCTGAGAGACCGGTAGGGTTGAAGGAAATCTGAATATTCCCGCTATTGCCGGGACTGAGGGAGGCTGGCGAAGAAAGCAGGGAAAAAGCCGCGGAGTTGGTTCCAGAGAATGTTGGAGTGGAGATAGTGAGGTTTTGAGTAGCGCCCAAATTTGCTACCGGGATATCGATCGTTTGCACCGAGCCGTCGAGAGTGAGGTTCAAGGAGTTTTCAATTTGAAGTAGGGGATCTATGGGAGGGACGGAATCCTCGAAAGCGATCTCGCCGAGTCCAACCCGGTCTCCGCCGGGAGTTCCGCCTTGGAGATTTTTCCAGTTGTCGGTGAAGACAAGTTCGACGTAGCGAGCGATTACAGTTTGGCTGAAGGAGTGAGAGTCGCGGGTATCGGCACTGAATGCTGCGTCGAAAGAGGGTGTGTAAGTGATGGAAGTTGCCAGTCCGCCCGGTCCGTCGGCGCTGGTAGCGAAACGAAGGGTGAAATCTTTTCCGCCATTGGTATTGGAATTGGCGTATCCCCATGTGCTGATTTCGCTCAAGGAACGGTCGGCACCGAGATCCAGCAAAAGCACAGGGTCCGGGAGTAATGCGAAGTAGTCTGCACCAGGGGCGTTCGTGACCCAGGTGTGGGAGGAGCCGCCGCCGATGCTATTGTGGGGTTCGCTTGTCGAGTATCCCGAGCCGGGCCCCTGAATGAGATTTCCAACCGGATATAGGTCCGAGCCCGAGGTCGAACTGGTGATCGAGGAAATGGGGTGAAAGTTGACCGCGTCAACCGCGAGAAGTCCGCTGAAAAAAATAGCGATGGCGATAGATAATCTCATGGAAGGGAATCTTTATAGAAATGACTTCCTGTCCGCAATCTCATTGTAGCTGAGGGGACAAAGTCACTTGGATATGAGCGGGGAGGGCTTGCTTCCTCGATCGAAGTTTTCGATAAGAACACTGTGTCACATATTTTAGTCATTGGAGGAGGGCCGGCCGGATTGCGGGCGGCGGAGGTGGCTGCGGCAGGTGGGGCGCAAGTAACGCTGTGCGAGCAGAAGAGATCGGTGGGGCGCAAATTCCTTGTGGCGGGGAAAGGCGGGCTCAATCTGACACACTCGGAGGAGTTGGATGACTTCGTGAAGAGATATCGCGGATCGGGGCAACCGGATGACTTGTGGGCGCGAGCCTTGGCTTGTTTCGACAATAAGATGATTCGGTCCTGGGCGGCGCGGATGGATGTAGGGACCTTTGTGCAAAAGTCCGGACGGGTCTACCCCAAGGCGCTCAAAGCGGCGCCTCTTTTGCGTCGCTGGGTCGAGATGCTCCGGAAGCAAGGAGTGGCTCTCAAAACGCAGCATCGCCTGACCAAGTTGTCGCCAGGCTCGGCGGAATTCGCAATGTCTGACGGTCCGGTCACGATTGACTGCGATTCGATTATTCTGGCAATGGGCGGAGGTTCATGGCCGCAGACGGGATCGGATGGAGCTTGGGTGGAGATTTTGCAAACGGCGGGGATTGAGGTGTCTCCTCTGAGCCCGGCCAATTGCGGTTGGGAGATTGCCTGGCCGGAGGAAATGATTCCACATATGGAAGGTCAGCCGCTGAAAAATGTCGTGGCTTCAGTGGATGAAGAAATCGCGCCGGGGGAACTAATGCTCACACGTTATGGCCTGGAAGGGGGACCGGTCTATCAATTGGGCCCTGCCCTCCGAACGATGGCTGGGCCCGCGATTACCTTGGATATGAAGCCGACCTTCACCGCTGAACAACTGGCGGCGAAGATGGAATCAGTGAAGAAGAATTTCCTAAAGGAATCAACGTACCGCTGGAAGTTGAGCGATCCGATGAGAGCGATCTTGGATCATTTTCATGGTCCCTTTGAATCGGTGGGGGAATTAGCCAAACATGCGAAGGCCTGTCGGGTGCCTCTGGTGCAATCCCGTCCCTTGGCGGAGGCGATTTCTTCGGCCGGTGGGGTGAAGTGGTCGGAGCTCAACGATTATCTCATGATCAAGGAACTCCCTGGCGTCTTCGTGGCTGGAGAAATGATCGACTGGGAAGCCCCGACGGGAGGGTATCTCCTGCAGGGATGTTTCGCCTCCGGAACGCTTGCGGCGGAAGCGGCGTTGAAATTCTAATCAAAGATCAGCTGCAAACCTTCTTGATGTCGATACCGCCAAGGACCTTCGCTTTTCGTAGGCCAGGGGGCGTCGTATTTTGGTTTGGTAGGTTCCCTGTTGCAGAGAAAGCGGACGTGGCAGGGGCTCCTCATTCTGGCTTGGACTTTGCTGAAGAGGATTTGGTCTTCTCTTAAGAGTGTCGTGAATTGCTCCTGAATCAACCAATAGATCAGATGAATATCATTTTGACCATTAAGCCGGTCCAAAATGAACGCCCAACTCACGGCTGATCGCGTCGAGGCGTTTCTGTTCGCGGGGATCGATGAGGACAAGAGACATTCCTTTTTTGCCAGCGCGTGCGGTGCGGCCGCTGCGGTGGGTGTACATTTCCACTTGTTCGGGTATCTGGTGATGGACCACGAAGGAAAGGCCCTCGACATCAATGCCGCGGGCGGCGACGTCGGTCGCGATGAGAAACTGGGTGCGTGCTTTTTTGAAGGCGCGCATGACCTTGTCGCGTTCCGGTTGGGTGAGATCGCCCTGGAGGACATCGACGGAGAAGCCGAGCTTCATGAGTTGCTTGCCGAGGATGCTGCAGCCGTCTTTAGTGCGGCAAAAAATGAGGCCACGCTTTTCGCCCTGGCGTTCGAGGAAGTCGCTGATGAAGTCGGTTTTGTCTCCTTTGACGCAGACCGCATAGCGATGGTCGATGTCGCGATTGACCACGCGGGTGGAGTCAATTTTCACCGTCTTCGGTTTCGGAGCCATGCAGCCTTTGACGAGCCCTTTGAGGACCGGCGGAAAGGTGGCGGAGAACAGCCAAGTCGCCTTGCGGTTGGCGGTGAGTTCGATGGCGCTACGGATTTGTTGTTTGAAGCCCATGCTGAGCATTTCGTCCGCTTCATCGAGGATGAGATACTGTACGTGATCGATACAAAGAGCCTTGCGCTTGAGGAGATCGAAGAGGCGGCCGGGAGTTGCGACGACAATTTGCGTGGGTCTTTGCAGTCGGGATACCTGAAGGTCGATTTTGTCTCCACCGGCGACTACTTCCACGAAGGTTTTTTCGTCGGCATACTTGGTGAATTTGAAAAGAGCCTTCCCGATTTGCTTTGCGAGCTCGCGGGTCGGGGAGAGGATGAGGGCCTGAATGTGTTTCTTGTCCCCAGAGACTTTGGTGAGGAGAGGGAGTCCAAAGGCGGCGGTTTTTCCGGTGCCGGTCTGAGCCTGTCCTACGAAGTCGTGTCCCTTTTCGAGAAGGTAGGGAATGGATTGGGCCTGCACCGGGGTGGGCTTGTGAATACCCATTTCATCCAGACTCTTGATAAGGTCGGCGGGGATACCAAGTGACTTGAAGTTGCTCACAGTGGCTTCGGTCTACTCCTGTCTTCGAGGAATGTAAAGGATGCCGAACCCAGTGCGGGCTTACTCGATGGTGATGTCGTCGAGGTAGAATTCGACCGGTGCACCGTTGGCGTCGGTGGTAAAGTAGAGAGCGGTTTTGACTCGAGTGAGGTCTTTTCCGGAGAGGTCGATCGTGAAATTCTGCCACTGCTTGGTCAGAGTGAGATCCAGTTTTTGGCTTAAGGTATCGTGATAGGGTTTTTCCTCGTTGATGAGACCAATCCCAACAGTGACTTTTTCTCCGCCGGATTTTCCGCGGGCCCAGAGTGAAAGCTTTTTCGCTCCGGTGAGGTTGAAGCCTCCGGGGGCGTCGCCCCAATCGCCTGCGGGGTGCTGCCAGACCACGCCGGCCCATCCGGCATCGGCATTGAAGTTGACCTTTGCGCATTCGCCGCCAACCTTAGGATTGTTGGTAGAGCTCTCGTCGAGCTTTAGCTTGGAGGTGTCGCCCATCCAGCCACTGGGAGCCCAGGGACCGTTCTTGGCGGAGCCGGCGATGACGATGGGTGTCGCTAATTTTTCGGCGGGGACGGGTTTACGATCTCCCTTGATCTTAATCGAGATATTGCCGGTGGCTGCGGAGCCCTTACCGTCGCGGATGAAGGCGTAGATGCGATAGGTACCGCCCCCCTCCGGGAGTTTTATTTTGGCGGTGGAGTTGGTTGATTCGGGAAGGATGGCGTTCGGGTATTGCGGCGGTGCTGCGCGGTGGTCGCCACCTTCAGCGACTTCCTTCCAGTCTTCGGTGATGATCCACTGGACTCTAAACGGGTCGCTTTCGGGGTCGGAGGCCTTGAGCTTGATGGTGATGGTGGCACCGGGATCAAATTCTCTGTTGGGTCCAACTAGCTCGATGGATTCGATGACGGGGCAGAGGTTGGCGGGATATTTTCCAGTCCAGAGTTTGGAGAGTTCATCGACGGCAGCCAGTTTCTCACCGGTCGATAAGAGCATACCGAACCAAGTGGCAGAGGCTTCTTGTTTCGTGCCCCACATAAAGGCGAAACTGCCGAGGCAGAGAGGATCGTTTTTGAATACTTCGAAGGAGTTGCGATAATCGGCAGCCTTTGCGGTGCTGGTGGCTTCATTGGGCATACCCCATTTGTTGGGAGGGCGTTCCCAGGTGCCGGCTGGTCCGAACTCGGTGATAAGATAGGGTTTAACGCCGCCCCCTTCGCGGTATCGCTTGGGGATGGAGGGGCCGCCCCCGTACGAATTGATCCCGTGAATGTCGACGCTGGGACAGAAGCGGTTGAGTCCCTCGATTTGCTTTTTACCAATCTCGGCGGTGACTGTCATGACGGGATGATTCGGATCGAGCTCTTTGACCGCGCGGGCAAGGTATTCGATTTGAGTGTAGATGGCGGGATTGGAGGATTTTTCGAATCCTTCCATTTCGTTGCCAAGCCCCCAGAGGAGGAGGGCCGGATGATCTTTGTATTTTTTGACGGCTGCGAAAAGCGTCTCGGCTTGGTTGACGTTGGAATCCCAATCGGTGTAGCTGAAGCCATGGCGTTCGTGGCCGAGCCAGAAGCCGAGGGCGACCTTGATCCCCTTGGAGTGGGCATCGTCGAGTATGCCTTGAGTATTTTCATCGATACCCCAGGTTCTCACCGCATTGCCTCCATTGTTCTTGAGAGCTTCCAGGCTTGCGCCGCCGCCAACCCCATGGACTTCGAAGGCTTTTCCGTCGACCAGCAAGGTGGCTTTCTCCCCTTCCTTCTGAACGGTAACCTTTGCGCTCAAAAGCGGAATGGAAAGCAAGAAGGAGCAGGTGAGCAGGGAAAAGATTTTCATATTAGGTGCATAAAATTGCATGAACCCACCAGGCGGTCAAATGATTATCGTGGGCCCTCTGAATAGCAGGGTTTTCCTGTTGAGGAGAGAGAATTCAAAAACGGTGAACGGCGCCATCGTAATCGAGTCTACAGAGAGAACTTTGGTTTCTCTCCTTCCTCAGACCACACACCTGACCCTACTTCGCCTTTAGTGAAGCGAGGTATTCGATGAGGTCGCGGACTTCTCGTTTGGTGAGAATGAGGCCGATGGGAGGCATGGTGGAAATGACTTCGCTGCGCTCTTTGACGTCGCTGGCTTTGACTTTGGTGGCCTTGTTGTTGGCGTCGCGGATTTCGATGATGCCATCTTTCTCGCTGCGGTAGCTTCCGGCGACGGTGCTGCCGTCGTTGAGTGTGAGGGAAATGGCACCGTAGCCTTTGGCGATGACTTTCTGTGGCTCTGCCAGTGCTTCCAAAAGATAGGCGCGGTCTTTTTGGCGACCGATGGATTTGAGGTTGGGCCCGATGTCGCTCCCTTTGCCATTCTTGATCTTGTGACAACGGACGCATTGAGCGGCGAGGTGGTTGACGAAGAGATCGGCTCCGCGTTCGACATTGCCACCATGAAGAGTGTGGACGAAGTCGGGAGAAGGAGCCTCTAACTTTCGGGCCACGGCGGCCTCGGCAAAGTCGAGATGAAGTCCGGTGGGGATGGATTTGAATTTGGAGAGGTAGGTATTGAGAAGCTCGTCGCTTTTCGGGGAAGCAAGCGCTCTCGCCAGGAGGGAGATCGCGGCTTGTTTTTCGGCGAGCGGAGCTTCCTCATTTCGTAGAAGAAACTTGGTGACTTCGAAGGCGGCTTCTTTGTTTTTCTGACTGAGAAGATCGAGGGCGGCGATACGGATTTCAACATTCGGAACCTTGAGAGCGGTGGTGAGGTGGGATTCCAATTCGGGATGGTTTTGAGTGCTGAGTCCGCGGAGAGCTTCGACTCGAAGTTTGGGGAGAGAAAAATCATTTTGGGCGACCGCAATGAGGGCTTCGCTGGGGATTTGGATGGACAGGGAGCGGGCGAGGCTCATGCTTTGGCTTTGGATGTTTTGACTTTCGTCGGTGAGGAGATTTTTGAGTTGAGTGATGATGGCATCCTTGGCGATGGCGGGCTTTCGTTTTTCGAGTGGACGATAGCGGCCGACCACTCGGTCGAGCCTTGCTGGTTCCGACCATTTTGCAAGGGCATCGAGCGCCTCGAGTTGGAGCGGCTCGGGAACATCGGAGCGGGCGGCGAAAGTCGCGACGCACTGTGCGGCTTCGGGTGTGCCAAGATGAAAGTTGGCATTGATAGCGCGGCGTATGAGAGATTCGTTGTTGATCCATGAAGTGGTAGCGAGGGATGCGGCCAGAGCGGGCATTGCTTTGGGGATGGTCCAGTCATCGTGGATCGCGCGGGCGGCTTCGGCAGCGACGTGCTCGTGGGGAGACCTTAAAAAATCACCAACTTCAGCAGAGCCTCGGCGGCGCAGGGCCACGACGGCGATTTTTTGAGCTAGCTGGGATTTGTGCTCCGCAAGAGAGATAAGATCAGCGTTGGAAGTGCATCCGGTTGCGAGCACGATGGCAGCGTGACGAAGATAGGTTTTGTCCTCGGCGGCTTGTCCGAGAAGGTCATGAATGGAGTCAGCTTTGAGGGGGCTTCCAATATTCCCGAGGGCAATCGCGGCGTGGAATTTGAGTCGGGCCGAAGAGGATTTTAGCAGAGGTTTCAGGGCCGGGGTGAGAGGAGATGCCCGGGAGGAAGGAGCTGGGGCCAGATGAAGGGCGAGCTGGGTCCCGAAGGAATCGCCTATGGTTTTGACGATTTGAGTTTGGATTTCGATATCCGAGTCATTGAGGAGGCTGAGGAGGAATTTGAAGTCGGGTGACTTGACTTGGCGATTGAGTTGGCCGATTCCCCAGATGGCGTGGATTCTTGTGAGCTGGCTTCCTTTTTTTGCAGCGCTTTCGAGTTCATCGCGGAGCTTGCGTTTGACCAATTCGAATTGGGCTTTGAGACGGATCCGTTGGTCGGCATGGCCCAGGTCCTTGACGAGCGAGTCAGCTGAAGATTTGGAAAAATCAGAGCGGAGTTTGCCGGCGGTCTCTTCGCGAAGAGGATGCTTTTTGGCGACATCCCATTTCCAGACGGCGCCTTTTTTGTTGAGCGGATAGCCGCCGCCCCAGTCGACTCCATAGAGCGCGCCATCAGGTCCGAAGTTGATGCCAACGATGGGGACGCCGCTGGTGATCTTCATATCGTTGACCATCTTGAAAGAGGCACCATCTTTTTCGACCTGAAAGCCCCAATGTTGGCCGTTGGGCGCGCTGGTGTGGAAGAAGAAGTTTTGCCATTCTTCGTTCAGAGCGGTGCCGGGATTGAATGCCATTCCGGCCGGTCCATTGTTGTAAAGTGAGATTGCCGGAGTGATGTAGGCGGGTTGTCCTTTCTGATAAGGGACGCTGAGGTTTTCATCCATCCAGGGGTTGTAGACGCCATTGCGATATTGCCAGTTGGAGCGCCAACCTGCGTCCATGTGCCGGACGATGTAGACAAAGCGTTCCTTCTCGCCCGGGCGGTCCGAGTCGTTGTCGACTCCGAAGATATTGCCGAACTGATCGAAGGCGATTTCCTGCACGTTACGGAGACCGCGGGCGTAGACCTCAAAGTTCGAGCCGTCGGGATTACAGCGGAGCAGGGCTCCGTGGTTGGGGTATTTGAAATGAATACCTTCTTTTGAAGTCGCGCCAAGGCCCTTGTCGCCTACGGTCCAGTAGATACGGCCATCGGGTCCAACAGTGAGCCCGTGCATGTCGTGACCGGCATAGGCGAGGTGAGCGCCGAATCCGTAAGCAATGGATTCCCGCGTATCCGCTCTGCCATCCTTGTCTGTGTCGCGGAGTTTCCAAACGTCGGGCACGATGGTGGTATAGACGTCGCCTTCGTGATGCAGGACGCCCGCGGCGATACCTGCGATTTCGTCTTTAAAGTCTTCGGCGTATACTGATGTTTGGTCGGCAAGCCCATCGCCATCAGTGTCTTCGATGAGGTGAATACGCTCGGTGAGAAACTGGAGATCGTCGAGGTCGTGCTGACCGTCTTTGTTGAAGTCTTTAACCCGTCTTTTGTTGGCCTCGCTGTTTTCCGGAGTGAAGTGTTTCTGGTAAAAGGCCCGCTTGTCGTCAGGGGATAGGAAGCTCAGGTCGTCTGGGATCCAGTCACGGTTTTGGCGGATGTCGAGGTCGTTGGCCTTACGGCGTTGGGTCTGCGTGACATAGGCACGGCCCTGATTGTCGAAGGCGATGGCAACCGGGTCAGGGACAGGGAAGTCGGGAGTCCACTTGGTGAACTCGAGCGATTTGGGATCGGGTTTCTCAGCGCTGAGGGATTGGAAAAGAAGAGTGGAGAGAAGGGCATACGAGAAAGGGCGTTTCATGGAAAAGAATTTCGAAAGTAGCTCAGCGAGTTTTCAATTATTGCTACGCTAACCTGATCGCTATTATTTCTTCAACGATTGGATATAGAGGATGAGCGACTCGATGTCGGAGTCGGGGAGGATTCCGCGATAGGATGGCATGCCGACGTCTCTGGGGTTATAGCCTTTGGCGACTTTTGCGGTCGGATCGAGAATGGATTCTCGAAGATACTCGGTCGTGACCTCGACGGATTGGCCGGTGATGAGTTTTCGTTTTGAGCCAGCGAGACCTTTCCAAGTCGGACCGCTCCTACCATTGGAAGAGCCGTCGACGGAATGGCAGGCAGCGCATCCGATGGCGAGATAGACTTTGGAGCCGCGTTCGATTGTGGGTTTAATTTTCTGGGCGGAGGGCTGTTGGTCTTTCGCGTTGGGCGCCAGCTTGGCAAGATTAAGGCCGGAGAAGCCTTCTTTTTCCAGATCGAGAGGCGAGGTGTGATGGAGAGTCAAGTAAGCTGCATTGGAAAATAATTGGCCGGAGGCAGACTGAAGTTCGTAGCTCACCGCGAGTTGATGGACCGGTTTCAGATCCGGAGTTGCAAGGAGGACAGATCGGCGGTCCGCTGAGAATTGCGGAGCACTTAAGGGAAGAAATTCCTCGCCTGATTTGCCATCAGGGCGGTAGTGGCCTGATCCATACTTGCCGCTGCGTTGATAATTCCATCGGCGGGTCGTGATCTTGCCGACAGTGGGATCGAGTTCTTGATCGAAGGTTAAAACTACCGCGTTTTTTCCAGCGATGACTCGGGTTGGCAGTAGTGATGGTTTTTCAGTGTAGCGGAGACGGGCCATGCCGCGAATGTCGTTGGTGTTTGATCCCCAAATTTGAAAGCCAACGAGATAGAGTTGTCCGTCGGCGGGATTGACGGCGCCTTTGAGTAAAGGGAAGTCAAAGGTAACTGGCATGGGAACAGACGCGGCCTGTCCATCGCGTTGGTTGAGATAGGTTCGAAGCAAGCCGGGACGGCGGAAGTCGAGATAGATGAGAGAATTGCTCAGAGGGCCGAAGCGTTTTTGGTCCGACCAAACGAGGCCGAGTCCGGAGCCTGCCACGGTGTGTGGAATCCAACAAAGGGGAGGTGTGATTTTTGGTTCGGGAACACCCCAAGGGGCAGCGGGTTGGAATCCGTAGTAGCCACCTTCCACAATGCGGTGAATAGGAGTCGCGGGAATCCAGTGTCCTTGTTGGTCGCTGGCGTAGATCTCGTCAGTGCCAGGGCGGGTTGTCAGGTAAGTATTTCGTAACCCGCTGGCGAAGACTTTGACTTTTTTGTCGTCGTCGATTTTAAGAATGCGTCCGCTGTGTTTTGAAGGATAATCATTCTGTTGGCCTCCTTTGCTGAAGTAAAAGTGGCCCTTGTGATCGACGGACAAACTGTGCGCAAAATCCCGCGTCTCGGCACTTTGCCAAAAATCGTTACTGTGATTTTCATACACGAGTCCTTCTTCTCCTGGTGTGACTTTCGAAATGCCATTGCGTCCGAAAACGAAAATCTCACCGTCCTTGATTTGCACTGCGCTGGGCTCCTGCATGCCACAAGCGATACGTTGCCAGGTGATATTTTGCAGGTCTCCTTGCAAGCCCCTCACCTTCCACAGGTCTCCATCGAAAGTGACAACCACTGCGTATCCGTCGGCGAAGTCAATATCGATAGGTCGAACGTTGCGCCGCTCGGGATTTTTCATCGGAAGGGGGATGTTATCAATGACATAGTCAGCGGTGTCGGCTGCGAGCTTACCTTTGGTCTTCGTGAGTTTGGGCCAATGGTCGGAGGCCGCGTTCATTTTAATGGGAGCGGATATTTTGCTTTTTAGTTTTTTCGCTGACTGCGCGATCGCAAATTCTTGCGGTGAGTCAGCCCGGTCGAGCGTGAGGTAGCTGATTCCGTTCTCTTGTTTGATCGTGCTGCCCGAGGGTGGATTGATGAGCTGACAGTGGCCGGTTCCGATGACGATGGCTAGCTGGTCCTTGGGGTGTTCACTAACTTGGAAATGCCGGAGAATGACCGTGTCGTCCATTGTCGATGGGACTTCGCGGATTTTTACTTCGTCGATTTCATAATGCAGTTTTACCTGATCTCCGATGGCGGTGCTGGAAACCCATCTCACCATTCCTTTCGGTAAAGCGCCGCGACCAATTTCCTTCGGCTCTTTTCCTGCTGGGCGGGGGTCGTTGAACTTTGGCGTCATCCCAAACTGCACTCCGGGATAAAGGCCACTCGCAGAGATCGGATCACCGATTGGAGTTGGTAGCTTTTTCTGGCCACCGCCCTTTTTCTTTTTTGCCTGATGATAGGACATCGTCGCGAGACTTTCCTCGGTCAGAAATCCGCCGGTCCACGCAACTGCAAGGCGACAGAGATCGGTGTCGTAGGCGAGGTAGGTGTTCTCGGACACCCGGACGACTAATCCGCGTGGGATAAGATTGTCTTTAGGGAATTCCTTACCCAGAGCCCGTGCGTCGATGGTGATTTCGCAAAATGGAAAGCCAGGCTCAAGGAAGTGTGCGAAGCCAGATTCTCTGGCTTCGGCAAGGTTTGAAGAGAGAATTGATAGAATTGCGACGAAAAAATGACGGGTCATGTGGCACGTTGATCCTGCTGTGCCCGACACTGAAAATCAAGTGACAGGAATTTTTTGTCGAAATACTGTCTCGCGACGATCTTAATTTCCGTCGCGCACTTTTCCACGGTCTGTCGGTTCATCGCCGCATCACCCGATGGCAATGCGGCCACTTAGCTACGAAGCGTTCCTAAATCACACGATCGTTTCCACCGTCGATTGGGATTTGGGCGCCGGTGGTGGCTGAGAAGACGGGGCCGGCGACGGTACTGACGAGAGCGGCGACGCCGGGAGAGGTGATCTCGGTGCTGAGGAGGTTTTTAGTTTTATACTCCTGCACGGTCATGCCGTAGCGCTCGGCGGATTTTTTGAGGGCTTCGTCGGTCCAGATCTCAGTGTCGAAGACGGCATCAGGATGGAGAACATTGACGCGGACGCCGAAGGGGGCGAGTTCGAGAGCGGCAACGCGGGCGAGTTGGGTCACGCCGGCCTTGGTGACGGAGTAGGCGGAAGCGCCCGGTCCGGGGGCGGCGTAGTTGCGTGAGCCAATGATGATGATGCTTGCCTGCTTATCGCTCTCCTTTAGGGCGGGGATGGAGAACTTGAGGAAGCGTTGGGTCGCGGTAAGGTTAATGCGAAGATGGAGATCCCAGCTGTCTTCTTCGGCATCGATGTATTCGCCGGATTTGAAGATTCCAGCGTTGGCGACTATAATGTCGAGGCCTCCGTGCTCGGCGACGATTTTGTCAACGGCGGCTTTGAGGGCTGCGTCATCGGTAATGTCGCAGACAGCTCCGGAGAGACGCTCGCCGGCAAGGTTGGTAACAACGTCGGGGTTGATATCGATACCGACGACGGTAGCTCCGTCGTTGCGAAAACGTTCGGCCGTCGCGCGGCCGATTCCTCCGCAGGCTCCAGTGACGATGGCGACTTTTCCGGCGTGAATTTGTTCAGACATAGTATTGAAGTGGTATGAGTTAAGAGAGGTTTAGGCGCTTATTGCGTTGTTGAAGAAGGCTAGGTTTTCGACGGGATCTTCATTGTTGAAGATGGCTGATCCGGAGACCACGAAGTGAGGGTTCATAGCCGCAATTTGGTCGATGGTGTTTTTGTTTACGCCGCCGTCGATGCAGATGAGGAGCTCGGGTTTCCACTCGAGGAGGTTCTTGATTTTGGGAGGGATGTCGTCGAGGAAGAGTTCTTTTCCGGAATAAGGGCCGACGCCGAGGAGGAGGACGTAGTCGATTTGATCGAGGTAGTCTTTGATGAAGCTGGGCGAAGTGCCGGGGTTGAGGGAGACACCGCGAACAATTTCCTCGTGGGCGGAAACGCGGGCGAGGGTGTCGTTGATGTGGGCGGTGTATTCGACGGAGAAAGAGATGAGATCGGCACCCCCTTTTGCGAAAGCGTCGATGTGTTGTTTGGGTTTGTTGATGAGAAGATGGACGTCCTTGAGGAGATCGGTTTTAAGTCCGGCGACGAAGGGTGATCCAACAGTGATGTTGGGCCAGATGTTACCGTCCATGACGTCGAAGTGGAGGAGGTTGACGTCGTTCTCCTTGAGGGTTTGGAGGGCGGCGTTTTGGTTGCCCATGTCGGCACTGAGGGTGGCAACGGAGAGTTGCGGGCGGGAACGGATGAGATCGATTTTTTCGGCGCGGGTCATAGTAGGAAGCGAGATAAAGTGAACGTGGGAGGGGGAGAAGGAAAACCCCGGGCTCTCGCCCAGGGTTGAAAAGATTGGCAACGGGGCTACAGGCCCCGGCCACTTGTTTATCCAGCGTTGTAGATTTCGATGGCTTCGGCGGGCTTGGCGTCGTTGTGGACGACTTCCTTGACGGCACGCATCATGGCAAGAGGCTTGTCGGATTGGAAGACGTTACGGCCCATGTCGACTCCGGAAGCGCCACACTGGATAGCGTTATAGCAGAGTTCGAGAGCTTCGAGCTCAGGGAGTTTCTTACCACCGGCGATGACAACGGGGACGGGGCAGGCTGCCACGACGTTTTCGAAGCCTTCGGTGTAGTAGGTCTTGACGATGGAAGCGCCGTTCTCAGCACAAACGCGGGAAGCGAGGCCGAAGTAGCGGGAGTCGCGAGCCATGTCCTTACCAACAGCGGTGACACCCATGACGGGGATACTGTATTTGCTGCCGATGTCTACGAGCTTGGAGAAGTTAGCCACGGTGGAAGCTTCGGTTTCCGCGTCGCCGATGGCGAGCATCGCGGCCATTGCGGAAACGTTCATGCTGATGGCGTCGATTTCGGAGATGAGCACGTTGTGATTCATCTCGGTAAGAATCGTAGTACCGGAATCAGTGCGGAGACAAATTGGCTTGGTGTTTTCCGCAGGGATGGAGGTGCGGATCATGCCGCGGCAACCCATGAGGCAGTCGGCTTCTTCAGCAAGAGGAGCGATGTTAAGGTCGATGCGCTCAAGACCGGAAGTCGGTCCCATGAGGAAGCCGTGGTCGAAAGCAAGCATGACGGTGCGTCCGGACTTACGGTTGAAAATACGGGACATGCGGTTTTTGATGCCCCATGATGAGCTGTTCATTCCCTTGAGGTAGAATGAGGAGGTGTCTGCAGGTGTGTTGAGACCAAAATTGTCTCCGTCTCTGATGTCGTCTAAGTCAGCCATTGTGTTTGTTGGTTGGTTGTTTTGGTTTGAGATTTGGTAGGTGAAAATAATTACGCTTCGAGTTTTTCGATAAGGTAGTTGACGGCACGTTCGACGAAGGCGTCATCCTGGGCGTTGTTGTCCATGGCTTCGACTTCGATGGTGTCGGGGAGTTCTTTTTGAAGTGACTCCCAGTAGGCGGCGTCGAGCTTGGGGTTGTAGAGTTCGCCTCCCTCTGCGGAGTAGCTGCTCACACCTTTGAGAGGCATGAGGAAAAGGGTGTCTTTGGTGGAGTGGGTGAGTTTCTCTCCGATGACTTTGGCGACGCGGCCTTGTTCCTCGGCATTGAGGCGGGGAACGAAGACGTAAGGTGAATGCCAGGTGATTTGGTGATCTTCGTATCCGGCGGGAATGACGCTGGGCTCGCTGACGAGGATGCCGAGATGTTCGGATCCGCCGGGAACGATGACCTGGGGAAGGCCAAGTTTGCCAGCAACGGTGAGTCGGTCGGGTCCGCCGGCGCGGAGGACGCCCCAGACTCCGTCGGCAATTTCGCCAAGGCCGTAGTCAAAGACGGCGGTGATGATTCCCTCCCTCATCATTTGCTCCATGGCGTCACCACCGGCACCGATCGCGTGAAAGGTGATGACTTCGTAACCAGCCGCTTCGAAGAGTCCGATGGCGTGCATGGCGCCCTGGGTGAGAACCCCGAGGTTGGACATTCCGATGACGCCTTTGGCGGTGGACTTTGTGATACACTGCTCCGACTGGGTCATGCCCCAAGCGGCGGCGGCAGCATTTGCTAAAATTTTTCGGGAGAAGACGTTGAGTCCGAGGATGTCGGAGACGGCGAACATCATGGTGATGTCTTTAATGCCGACGAATGGTGAGGTGTCACCGGAAGCGGCGGTTGAGAGCATGACCTTGGGGAAGCCGTAGGGAAGGGCTTGCAGGATGGGGGCGCAGGTCGAGGTGCCCTGGGTTCCGCCGAGAGTCACCACGGCGTCGATTTTGCCGGTTTCCTGAAGTTCGAGAAGGAGCTTGGTGGCTCCGGTGACGATGAAGGGGTTGGATTGCTCGCGGTTGGGTTTGACGAGGAGTTCCTCAAGATTGCCTCCGCCGGCAGCGATGACTTCTTGCTTGGTGACGTCAGCTTTGAGATCGGAGTCGCCGACGAGGGAAAGGTCGATGAGGAAGGCCTTTCCGCCGAGGGTTTCGATTTCGGTGCGCATGAAATCGGCTTCGGCAGCTTTGGTGTCGAGGGTAGCGAGAATGGCGACGGTTTTCATGTGGGGGACTGATACAGGAGAAAGCGCAGAGAGTCTTGAAGAAAAATAAGTGATTTTTGAATAAAATCGTCAATTGAGGGATGGAAAATTTTTGGGAAATTGAGTTTCAGGAAGCGTGAATAAAGAGATGGGCGAATTTTTTGGACAGACAACGATGACAGGCAGCCGGAGTCTGGTAATGGGCGCCGCTGTATTTGGCGATGAAGAGCTGCGTTTTCTTGATCCTACCGAAGCGCCCATTGAAATTGTGCGAGTGGAGGCGGATACGCTTTACGACAAGATACTCGAATTGTTTGCCCGGCTTGGAGTGTCGCGATGGGCGATGTCTCTTGACCCGGGGGAAGTGATTCTTTACTGACAGCGTGTAATGAAATTCCTCAAAACTCTTACGGTTAGTCTGATTCTTCCCTTCGTCTTGTTAGCGTGTGATCAAAAGACGGATGAGCAAGAGGTGGGTGGTGGCGAGGCCGTTGCGGATACTCACGAAAAGGTCTACAGCGAGTACTTTGGGATGATGGAGGAGGCTTTAAGCTCGATGGGTTCGATTGAGAGCAAGGAGACTGCGGATGCCTTTCTCGCGAAAATCAATGTGATGGTTCCACAACTCCGGGAAATTATGAACCGGGTGAAAGCATTGCCCGAGCCCTCGGATGAAGAAAAGAATTCGGCGCAGTCATTGCATGCGGAAGTGATGTCACGGATTAAGTTAAAGCAGAATTTGGACCGTCAATTGGCTGAGACCAGAGAACTGACACCGGAGGCGAAGCTAGCAATTGCAGCGGTTAGATCCTCTTTTGCGTCCGGAGATTTTGGGGTCAATATGAAGGTGATTTCCCGCCAGATAGACGCTATTTACGGATTAAAAATTTATTAAGGTAGGAGGGAAAGTTGCTTGGTGTCGGCAATCGGCGCTACTGCGGCACGTGATCTACCTTGACCCTGGTTGTCTAATTCCCTGCTGCCGAGGGGTTATGAAATCATTAAAATCACTGGCAGTAGGCCTCATTCTTCCATGCGCATTTGTTGCGTGTAACAGGAAAGAGGACAATGAAGCTAGTCGTTGGGATTGGTGATGTTTTTCCAGTTGGGATGGGTGGGGCGGTTCTCGATTGATTTCCCGCCCTTTTTTTTAGGGGCGGGCGGGGTGGTCTCAAAGACTTTGGTCAGTTTCTCGTGGGAGGGTTTGCCGGGACCACCAGGAGGAAGGGTGTTGGCCTCCTTGAGGTCATTGGGGACGTTAAAGAAGTTGCCGTTGCTGTAGAGCTTGTAGTTTTGGTCGCG